>Ga0114920_10000010_pt1 | contig 95475 bp, 72 predicted proteins | sample ChitaG_FD_88683 | JGI IMG/M metagenome (GOLD analysis project Ga0114920, IMG submission 88683) | Deep subsurface microbial communities from South Pacific Ocean to uncover new lineages of life (NeLLi) - Chile_00310 metaG | ecosystem: Environmental > Aquatic > Marine > Oceanic > Sediment ...
ACTTGCTGCGCTTTTTTCTGCCCGCCGGCACGCTGACCAACGTTGGGTGGACGGTCAACGCCCGTCAACTCGAACATGCAATGGGCAAGCTTTTAGTCTCCCCGCTGGCCGAACTGCGAGAAATAGGAGAAGAAATCAAGAAAGTGGCTCTCCCCCAGGTCCCGACCCTGGTAAAGTACGCCAACCCGAACACCTATCTGGCCCAATGCGAGATCGCCAGGCAGGATCTCCCCCCGGCGCTGCCGGAAGAGCGCCACCCCGCCGAGGATGGCGTCGGGACCGTGCAGGTGCGACTGGTCAATTACGATCCGGACGGGGAGAATAAAGTCATTGCCGCCCTGGCTTACCCGTATGCCGCGAGCAGCTACGACCAGTTGTTAGCCTTCGTGCGGGGTCTTCAAAAAGAGGAAAAGGAGAAACTCCTCACCTCAGCAATTGGCCTGCCCCGATCATTCGACGCCGGCCCGCGCGCACTGGAGGTGACCTCGTACACATTTGAGATTATCCTGGACTATGGCGCGTGGCGCGACATTCAACGCCACCGCATGTGTACTCAACTGACGCAAGACTTCTCACCCGAACTGAGCTGCGTCGAGCCTGAGGCGTTCGCCGAGATCGGACTTGCCGCACAGTACCGCAGGATGCAAAAGCTGTCGGCGGCGACGTATTATCAACTTAAGAATAAATTCCCCGCCGACGCCGTGTATGCTCTCCTGCTTGGTTTTCGCCTCCGCACACTTTTTGACATGAACTTGCGCGAGGCCTATCATTTCGCCCGGTTGCGCTCTTCACCGCAGGGGCACCCCTCATACCGCCGCGTGGCCGTGGCGCTATGGGCCCAGGTGGGAAATGCGCATCCCCTCCTGGCGCGGCATCTCCCCGGAGTACACCCGCTTAAGAAGAACACCGGGTAAATCGCAGTTGTCAAAACTCCGGTGAGGATTTGGAGATTTGCTTGTCGTTTAGTTATATATACGGGAAGACCATACTGGTGAGCGCGTCGCCTCTCGCCACGGCGAGTTGAATGGATTAAACAGGCGGCGCCACCACCTGGCCAAACCCTGTCGGGCCGGCGAAAGGATACAAGATTTGTCAAATATCTGCCCCGGCCGGCAGTACCCGGAATGGAGGCAGCAGGGGAGGTTAATGGTATTCTTGCCTGTTGCCCGCGAAAAAGGGGGTTTCCCCGGAGAAAAATGGTGAGCATCCCGGTGCACGTAAAGCAACTGCCCTGGATCACGGTGGCCAGTGAGCTATGCAAAGGCTGTGACTATTGTGTACAAACCTGCCCGCCAGAGGTTCTGGGACTCTCCACGGACATCAATACCCGCGGGTATCGTTTTGCCTATTACAAGGGAGACGGCTGCACCGGGTGCGGGATTTGTTTTTATAACTGCCCGGAACCGGGAGCGATTGTGGTCTACCGCAAGCTGAAAGGCAAGAAAACCGGGAAAGTATTGAAATAGTCAGCCCGGTACGGCGCAGATAGCTGATGAAAGAAAAAAGACTTTGGCCCACCGAGGTGGCGCATTGGCTTTAGAACTGGTCAAAGGAAATGAGGCGATTGTTAAAGGCGCGATCCTCGTCGGTTGCCGCGCATTCTACGGGTATCCGATCACCCCGGCGTCGGAGATCGCCGAGACGGCAGCTTATTACCTGCCGCGGGTGGGGGGAACGTTTCTGCAGGCCGAGTCCGAGATCGGATCGATTAATATGGTCTATGGCGCTGCCTCCGCCGGGCAGCGGGTGATGACCGCCTCCTCCTCACCGGGCATTTCGCTGAAAATGGAGGGGCTGTCCTACTGCGCCGGCTCCGAACTCCCCTGCGTCGTGGTCAACATCAACCGCGGCGGACCGGGGCTGGGGAACATCGGGCCTGAGCAGTCCGATTACTTCCAGATGACCAAGGGGGGCGGACATGGCTCGTATCATCTGATTGTATTGGCCCCCAACTCCGCCCAGGAAATGTGTGACTTAACGATCAAGGCCTTCGAGTTGGCCGACAAATACCGCAACCCGGCGGCCATTATGACCGACGGGTTTATCGGCCAGATGATGGAGCCGGTGGACTTCCCCGAACCCACCATCTACAAGCCTGACAAGCCCTGGGCTGTCGATGGCACAGAAAAGACCGTTGACAATCTCATCTCCTCGATTCTCCTGGCGCCCGACGAACTCGAAGCGCATATCACCAAGCTCGCCGGCAAATATGCCAGAATCGAGGAAAACGAGCCCCGCTACGAGGAATATCGAGCTGAAGACGCACAATACCTGGCCATCGCGTTCGGCATTGTTTCGCGCGTCATGATGACCGCGGTGGACATCGCCCGCGACGAAGGGATCAAAGTCGGTCTCCTGCGGCCGGTCACCCTGTGGCCGTTTCCCAAGAAACGCCTGGCCTGGTGGGCTGATCGGCTAAAAGCCATCCTGGTCTCGGAGCTGTCAACCGGACAGATGATCGAGGACGTCAGGCTGGCGGTTTCCTGCCAGATCCCGGTCGATTTCTATGGCCGGTGTGGCGGTAATATCCCGACCCCACAGGAACTTTTGGAGGCCATCAAGAAGTTGCGGGAGGATCACCCATGAAGAACATCCTGAAAAAAGCGGATTCCTTTTTCGATACTTTTGCCCGCAAAGATGGCCCTGACAAGCAGAGCACGCATTACTGCCCCGGATGCGGGCACGGCAACATTCACAAGCTGATCGCCGAAGCCCTGGATGATCTGGACGTCGCCGACCGCACCATACTCATCAGTCCGGTGGGCTGCTCGGTCTTCGCCTACTACTATTTCCACGTCGGGAATGTGCAGTCGTCGCACGGCCGTGCCCCGGCGGTGGCCACGGGGATCAAGCGAGCCCTCCCCCATTCCATCGTCATTTGCTACCAGGGCGACGGCGATCTTGGCGCCATCGGCGGGAACGAGATTCTTCAGGCGGCCAACCGTGGGGAATCAATCACCGTGTTTTTCATAAACAACGCTATCTACGGGATGACCGGCGGGCAGATGGCACCAACGACCTTGATCGATCAAAGAACCACAACCACGCCATACGGGCGGAACGCGGAAAACGAAGGATACCCCATGCTGGTCTGCGAGCTGCTCTCCGCGCTCAAGGCGCCGGTATACATCGAACGCTGCACTTTGCAAGACACCAAAGGCATCATGAAAACGCGCAAGGCCATCCGTAGAGCCCTGCAAAACCAGGTTGACAACAAGGGGTTCAGCCTGGTCGAAATACTCGCCCCTTGCCCCGTCGGTTGGAAGCTGGAGCCGGCGGACGCCCGCGAGTGGATCGCCCAGGAAATGGTCAAAGTCTTCTCACCGGGGCTGTACAAGGACGATAAAGAAGCTCCGGCCCGGCCCATCAAGCCACATCCGGTCCTCTCCAAGGAAGAGATCAAAGAGGAGTTGGGGTTCGTTGAGGAAACTGCAGCCCGGGCCGCCGCATCGCTGCAGGGATTCGGCACACACGAGTTAGTCATCGCCGGTTTCGGTGGGCAGGGCGTGCTTTTTTTGGGCCAGCTTCTGGCCAAGTCGGGGATGCACGAGCAAAAGCATGTCTCCTGGCTGCCCTCCTACGGCCCGGAAATGCGCGGCGGCACGGCCAACTGCCACGTTGTCATCTCCGAACACCGCATCGGAGCGCCGTTTGTGGCCAATCCCACGTTACTCGTGGCGATGAACCAGCCCTCGCTCGAGAAATTCGCCCCACTGGTTCGCCCCGACGGACTGATCCTCTACGACAGCTCGTTCGTCAAAGACGTGAAGTTGCCCGAGGGGATTAAAGCCGTACCCGTGCCGTTTTCGGCGATCGCCAACGAGAAACTGGGCAACGCCAAAGTGGCCAACGTAGTGGCGGCCGGGGCCATAATCGGCTTAACCGGGATAGTCTCCGCCGACACGTTCAGGACGCTGATCGGGCAACTGCCGAAAAAACACTTGATTGAGGTAAATCTTCAGGCACTCGATCACGGTCTGGAGAGTATGAAACAGTTCTCCCACCCCACCGCGACAAAGGTGTAGACTCTCCCTGCACATCCCGCGTTTGGAGATACCTCATGATTTATTCTTGGCGAGGCACGTTTATGATCGGCACCCAAATAAAACACCCATAAAGGGCTGCGGGAATCAAGTATCGAAGGTGCACGCTAGAAGTCGGGCGCGAAAGCAAGGGCGGGCAAGCGGTGGGGAAATCAGAAGCGGAATTCAATCCAAAAGCTCACCTGACGAGTGTGGCTGGTACGACCGGTTTGCTTGTCCTTCATATCCATCCACTTCATGCGAAAGCCACCTTTCATCGAGGAAGAGAAACTGTAATTGGCGGTGGGTTCAATCGTTAAGGTGGACTTATCGGCGGTGAGCGTATAAGGGGCATTGTCGTCAGCCCGTTTCTCCGCACGGTTGCCGGTAAGCCTCACCACCAAATTCAGGTTCAGCGAGCTTCTTAGCCGTAGTTTGCGCAACAACGGGAAACGAACTCCATGGGGCGCCTTTAATGAATACCTGGTCGAGAGCTTGATTGTCCGCGTAAACTTGCGTGTCTCGGAATAGCTGTTGAGGGTAAAGTTCTCCTTTGTATTGCGGGTCATTGACCAACTGTAATCCGCGGTGATGCGCCACCCGGTGCGGGAGGTCTGAGACAGCCCGCATGACGCACCCAGCCGGTCCGAGTGGCTCTCCGATTCCGGGGACCAGCTCGCGGCCGAAGCAGCATCACCTCCCGTGAATTTTTCTGATTCGTTAAAAGTGTGCGAATAATCGAATTTCGCGCTGCTCTTATCCAATACCCATCTCAAAAGCTTAACCCGGTTGAGCACTTTTATATTACTCAGTTTCCTGATCGATGTCGACAACTTGGGAAACGTTCGCGAGGTGCGGCGGGTGCTCGTGGTCGAAATTCTCGTCGTCTTGCTGTAGTCGTAGGACGCAATGACTTTGGCCAGGCCGAAGAGGTTGATGGCGGAATTCAGGCCGTACTTGTCACTTAAGCCTTCGCTATCGCGGTCAAGGCCGGAGATTGCTCCGGCGCCTTTCTCCACACCGTGATCGGAGATCAGCCCTATCCGATACAAAAACGGCGGACGTTCCAGCAGCCCTAAGACGGATCTCGTCTCACTGTGCGTATATGACGCCTTTATCGGGTCAAGCGGGTTGGTTACCCGGCGCAAAAGCCAGAGTACGGGCGCATGGGGACGAAAACCAGATCCCCCGGATTTGGCCTTTTCCTTCGGCGCGGTTTTTTTCTCGTCCAGCGAGTCTGCCGGTGCGCCCACCGGTGAGGATGACTTCATCCGTCCGGTAGCCGGCTTCCTCGAGCGTTTACCACCCCTTTTTCCCCCCAGCAGTTTCTTCAGGCTCAAGGAGGCCTTGGCCGACAGGCGTGAACTGACGTCAACCTTCCGCGTCCCGTCCCGGTAGCGCTTGGGATCCGAGTTCTCTTTATAGTCACCACTGTACGTCATCGAGGGCGACAGGAACGTCAGGAAAGGCGGCTTGTATTGCAGGCCTAAACGCTGGGAGTATTTCGTTTCGCGACCTAGCTTGAAATCCCGGGGATTAAAGGAAAACCTGAGCAATTGGGGATCAGACAAATCACGTTCGGTACTGAACCCGTACGTACCGCTCAGCGCCCTGAAGGGCCCGAACGACCAGTCTGCGTTTCCCGTAAAGCGTCGGCTGTAGCTGGAGATCGGGACCCCCACGGAGTTAGTGGAGTTGCCCCGTATACGGTTTACATTGCCGCTCGCGCGAAACGACTTGGGCAAAAGGTTCAGTTTGGTCGCCCAGATCTTCTTGGGCATAAGCAGGTACCGCGTCCAGACCAGCGGGGAGATGGATAGCAGGTTCTTAAAGCTCAACTTGTAGTTCCCCTTGGCCGTATATGATTCCCGATCCTGGTCACCCCGCGGAGACCACGTTTGCTTGCGGTCAATCGAACCCGATACGCTCAGCGCGTTGACGGTCAGCTTGGCCAGCCAGTGCTTCGTCGGCAGGGACATTCTTTCGGATATTTTTATCCCGTAACTCATGTTGGTCGTCGTCTCATTTTTCTGGAGCTCGGGCGTCAGCACAACGTCGGACCCGGTCCTCAGCTTGGGTACCGCAACGTCCTTGGAGTACCTCAACGTGACCGGCAGACTGGCCCGCCATGATGCGGGCAAGAACTTGCCCAGCGAAATCCTGGCGTTTGCGTCACGCCTGATCCTGGTTGAGCTGTTGAGCAGATTGGCTCTCCCGCCGGTCAACCCGCGGAAGGAATACGATCGGTACTCGTAATTGGTGGCAAGACTCCACAAATCGGCAAAATCGGCGGTGAGCGAAAGCCGGGCGGCGGTTCCCGGGTCGCGCCGCACAGCATCCAGCCGCATTTCGTCCACCCAGATTTCCCCCGACACCGAGTCGGCAGCGCCCCCCTTGTACGCCACGCCAAAGGCAAAGTACCTGATCTGGGTCAGCGTGGGATTCCCCCGGATCTTATAAGTGCCGTCGGGCGAAACACGCTCCTTCGCCCCTTTGACCTCCACTGCGGTTTCCGTTTCCTTCAGCGGCGTCAACTCATCGAAATCAATGAAGACATTGTTGGCGTCCACCCAGGCCATATCCGGATTGTCCACCAAGTCAACGCGGCATTCGTAGTAGTCCGTGGTCCCGTCGGCGCGATTGCCCATCCGAAAAATGAAAGTAACGGGATTGACCTGATGTTTGATGTTGGCCGCACTGTGCACGAACATGCGCAAGTAGCGATAGCCGGTGTAGTCTTCCGCGCGGTTGAGCGTTTTCGTTGCCCAGCCGGTATCGCCGACGGCGAAGTCTTCGAATTTCAACAGGAGAGACTGTTCTTTTTCACGCACATCTGTATGCCGGTCATAGTAACCGCTGACCCCGGGCGGTGGATAGTAGCTTTCACTGTTTTCCTCAGTGTTTATCACCGCTGCGCTAAATCTCTCCGTGGCCGGTGTATACTCGGGGTCATCCGGCAAAGGTTTCCCCCATCGGTTCTCAACTATTCCCAGGGCGGCAATGACGACTATGGTCGCATCGGTCATCCCGTTCATCCACAGCCGGGCATAGCGGACCTGGGTCTCGGAAGAATCGAACCGGACCGGGATCCGGTAGGTGTAAAAGGTCAACATCTGGCCGTTTTCGACATGACGTTTTGCGGCCCATTTCGACCCGCCCACCCTGAAGGGGGAATTTGCCAAATCGATGGTAAAGTGCTCATAATCGTTGATTTGGTCGAGGAACTCGTTTCCATTAATGTCTTCGGTATCGGGGCGACGGCCGGCGTAATCCTGGAACTCGCCGGAGCCGTTCCCTTCGGTGCCGTTGATATGTTCATAGTTGTAAGGGTCTTTATCATTGTAATACCAGTCATCCCCCGAAGGATCAGGGTTGGTGTCCTCATCATATCCCGATTCTTGCTCGGAAGGTATCCCATCCAATCCAGTGTCCTCCCCGGGATCAAGGATACCGTTTTTGATCCGAATGACGTTGCCATCATCATCTTTGAGATCCCGGTCTTCCTGATCCGGTTCGCCGCCGTTCCCATTTATGTCCTCCGATATCCTTCCGAGGTCGATATGCAGTTTGCCCTCTACCTCCCCGTATGTCCCCAGTCGGAGCTCAAGGAACTGGGCACGGCTCTGATCCTCCAGGCCGCTGTACAGGGCCCGCATCACCCCGCCCCACGATTCAGTGGATTCGGGTGCCAGCCGCAGGAAGAGCACCTTCATCCGTTGGTCCTGAAGGTGGCGAGCTTCGCGATCATACACATCGGTGACCAGAAATTCATGGTAGGGGTTGTACCAGATAAAGTCGCCCCGAAATGAATCTTCCTGATTTACCGGATCTGTCGGCGGCGAGCACTTTGTCCAGTATTCACGCAGCCGGCCCAGTTCCGTGGAAATCCTGGCCCCCTCAAAGTCGTCGATGTACACCTGCCCCTCGGTGTTCGGGTTGGGCATCGAGCGCGCAACCTCACCAGAGAGCCGCAGGTTCGACCTCGCCGAGGTCTCCACCAGGGGCACAGCGTCGGCCAATTTCGTCATCCAGCGAGGGTTCCTGGCCAGGGAAAAGTCCAGCTCGCCGATCATGCTGCGTGATTTCTCCTGCCCCAGCTTGGCCTTCCGGTCGGTCGACTTCTGCCCTTTGTAGAGGAAAGTCGAGCCGATTTTGAAATCCGCCCCGGGAGAGTAGGCGACGCGGGCGCCGAAGAGCGATTTCCTCTCCACCGAGAAAAAGGGCGCGTACTCGAAGTCCACCGTCAGATCCGCACCCTCTTCCAACGCCCGTTCGTCCAAGAACGTGATCTGCCCGAAATCATAATCAATGGTGTAATCCGTACCTCGGTTCAGCCGCCGCTGGTTTAGAGTCACTGTCTCCGACCCTTCGAGGATGTTGACCTGTCCCAGCGAGTAGCTGGTCGAACGCCTGCTGGTCGTGGTCTTAATGCGCAAGTAATATTCTGATTTCTCGTTCAGCGTGGTTCGATTAATCGATGTATATATCTCCGGGACTCTGGGATTAAGGCGGGAATTGGGGAAGCCCGGCGCATACCCCACATCCGGATCAGGTGCAAACGGTTTGGGGTTGGGAAAACGAATATGGCCATGGACCAGGTCCACAAGGTAGTCGACCTCGTCGACCAGACCATCAGGTCTGTTGTTCCCCGCGTCGTCAAACAAGTCCAACCCCAACAATTGGAGATAGTAAACGCTGTCCTCCTCCTGGTAGTTCAGGTTCGATCCGTCTTCGTACGTCCCCCCTGCGCCCTTGTAAATGTCCACCTCGAATTCACCGTAGGAGATATCCCTGACCCCCAGGTCGTACACGTTTTTCCACTCATAGTGCCAGGTGGGCGAATCCTTGTCCCTGACCTTTGGCTTGAGCAATTTCAAGACTAGCGTGTCACCCAGCGATCCGACCTCTTTGAGGCTGTCGCCGCTGCTCACCTGCATCCAGTAGGCCAGAAATTGATTGGATGGACTAAGCCGCTTGTTCAGGCGAATCCAAAACCCCTTCGATTCCAGAAAATAGTCTTCCTGGTTAACATTCTCCATCAATTCGACATACGCACCAAAGAATTCGTCGGCATAACCAGCCGTGTTGTCCGGATCAACATACACGTTGGCCCACGGCGGGCTGGCGTTGGGATCGGTGCTGGAACCCGGCCTGAATAACTTGAAATCGACAATGCTATCCACGTTGTGATCGAAGATTGCATCGGGACCAGTCATACCCACGTAATAGTAAGTCTGCTTCAGGTACTCGTAATCGCGAATGTAGGCCACTCGCTCGCTGGCGCCGGCCATGAAACGGGTTTTTTCCGTGTTGCCCTTCTCCTGGGAGGTGATCATGGTTAGATCAAGATCGCCCAGTTTGGCGGTGGCTTTGACCCCGAAAAGCCCCTGGATGCGCTGGGAATACCCGACAAATTTGGTGTTGGGCAAATTCAGCGTGGTATTGCCCAGCTCGACCGATTGCAGGATGTCATCCTCGTCGCCTTTATAACGGATCTGAATGCGATTGGCCAGGTCGGTTTCCCGCTTGGAGTCCTGGTCCACCTGGACGTGGATTTTCGAACCGATGTTTCCCTTGATGGTAAAGCGGGAAGTCTGCTTCATATCCAGCGAAGGGAACTTGCTTTGCCGGTAGGAACCGGTATTCTGCACGCCCCCCGTCCAGCGAGAGGTCCCCGAGAAAGTGATCTTGCGATAGCCGTTAACCTGAAGCCCGACTCCGCCCTCACCGAGGATGGCCCGCACCGACTTCGGCACTTTGATGATCTCCCACTGCAGCCCCGACCCGTGTTTCTGGAATTGCGCCCTGCCCAGGGAAAGCCTGATGTTTCGCCGCCAGCGCTCGATGACCTTGCCTTCGCTGCGCCGGGCGTTAAACTCCAGAATTTCCAGGGCCAGTGGGTTGTTAATGTGCCGGTTGGCGTAGTAGGTACGGATCTGGATAAACCCGGTATGGTAATTGATCTCGGTTTCCGTTTGCGGACCGCGGCGCGGAGAAGCCAATAGAGGAATTTCAGAAAAAGAGAGGGAAAGACCGACCTCTTGCGTGAACGGTCGGAAATATTCGGTCGTACGGCCCGGCTGATCCAGGTGCGCTATCATCCCGATGGGCCGGGCAGTCGAGGCACCGAACAAGACAAATATGACGGCCAGCGGCCAGGCAGACCGCCGACCGAGCATTGTTCTGCCTACTTTTGACGTCAACACCAAGAACGTCACTCCCCGATATGGGGGTTATCTTCACCCTTTAGATATTATCGATAGGCCACTCCTTTCTCTAAACCGCAAACGGACAACAAGTTAGTTCTGTTCCTCCACGCCGTGTCCGCGGGAAAGCCAAGCCTTGTATTTCCCGCCGCACACTGCGTGCCACGCTTGCGCAACGCCCTCAACCTACCCCGTCCACCTGCAATTGCTTACCCAAGAAACAAACTTCTTCTTCCAGTTCAACACCAAATTTCTCTCTTACGGCACGTTTCATTTTCTCGGCGAGTTCCAGGACGTCGGCAGCCGTCGCCCCGCCGGAGTTGACAATAACGTTGGCGTGTTTCTCGCTCACTGCGGCCCCGCCCGCTCTTAAGGACTTTACTCCCGCCTCTTCCAGCAGTTTCCCCACCGGGGTCTTCCGGTCCGGGGCGGACGGATCCTCGATATTCTTAAAATAACTTCCCGCGCACACGTCCCCGGCCGGCAGTTTCATCCTGCGCCGGGCCAGCACCTCATCGGCACTCCGCCTTATCTCGGAAGGCGACCCGGGCGCGAGCTCAAACTCGGCCGCCAGCACGACATCAGTTGATCCTTTCAGCCGGCTTGTCCGATAGGCAAAACCCAACTCCTCGCACTTCCGGTCAACTACCTGTCCGCTTTCCAGCATCAGCTTCACTCCCACCAGGACAGCGGAAATCGACCGGCCGTATGCCCCGGCGTTCCCGATTACCGCACCGCCGACCGTCCCCGGAATCCCGGCCATCTTTTCCAAACCGGCCAAACCGTTGTCAATGGCGAAATCAACCAAGCCATTCAACCGCGCCCCGGCTTCGGCGATCACCCGGGTCCCCCTTTTTTGTAAGCACCGGCAACGGTTAACGACAACAAGCCCCTCAATCCCCCCATCCCCGATCAGCAGGTTGCTCCCCTCACCCAGCACAGTCGTGGGGATGCCGAAGGTGCGGGCGCCGTTGAGGATGGCAACGAGATTCTCGATCGATTCCACCTCGGCCAGCATCTCCGCCGGGCCGCCGATGCCGAAAGTCGTAAATCCCGCGAGCGGTTCATTTCGGCGGATGAACCGGCCGAACGTGCCCAGAAATGTCTGCCGATCGCCCATCCTGTCGCATACCTGTGTGGCGCTGCCGGACACACACCTCCCTTATGGCGCCTGCCATACATAAAGTATAGCATTACCTGCCGCATAGCAAGTAATTATGCCGCAGGCAATCATGAGCCGCCAAGGCCAGACCGCTGCCCTCAGCGTGCTTTCCATCTTATGCCCGGGGAACACCTGTCATTACGCCGACCCGGCCGCCAGATTGGTCCTCCCAGGCTAAACCTGTTGTACACGCGGGAGTTGAAGTAGTTGCAGACACCACCGCCGCTGTCGCCGGAGTGGCTCGACGGCGACGGTCACCGCCTGCCGGTAATGCCGAACGGGCTTATTCGCCGCGCCCTCTTGTGCGCATACTCTTAATCAACCTCGCACCCCATCTTACACGCTCAGATCTGCCCGGGTAAAGAGCGACTCAAACTTCCACCCGATTTCGGCAAAAGCCTCATCGGCCCCTTCCTCTCGATTCAGAATCGAGACAGCCAGGACGATTTTTCCTCCGGCTTCTTCGAGCACCTTGCCGGCCTTGATCGCCGAGCCGCCGGTGGTCGTCACATCTTCGATTAGGGCCACCTTAATTCCTGGCTGGAACGGCCCTTCGATTTGGCTCAACGTACCGTGGCCCTTGGGCTGTTTACGTACGATCAGCCCCGTCAACGGGCCTCCGACCTGGGCGGAATACAGGCAAAGCGCACCGATAAGCGGGTCGGCGCCAAGGGACAACCCCCCGACAGCCTGGCAGTCGGTGGTCGAAATCACCTCATATAACAGCCGTGTTGCCCAGAGCAGACGCTCACCGTGCAGAGAGATTTGCTTGGCATTGACATAGTAGTCACTCTCTCTTCCGGAGGCCAGGACCACCCGCCCCCGGCGTAAGGCATGCGCAATCAACGCCTTACGTAACCTCTCGCGGTCGGCGGCCAACTGATCGGTCGTCACTGCCAAAGGGGACTTCATAACCGCTGCTTACGGAATCACCTTGATTGATCCGGCCCCCCATTGCGGGGTCACCAGGCTGATGAGAGTATCGACATAGCTCAGCGTGAGGCCGGGATAGATGAAGGTCGTTTCAATACTCACCGTCTGCGGCGGGGCATCTTTCTCGATGGTAAAGAAAATCGAGCCCACCATCCCGGAATCCGCGGGAATGTCCGGCTCCTTCATCGGAACCACCGCAACGTGAAAGACCTTCAGTTCGTTACGGTTTACCACCGGGCGCATGGCATAATCCGCCACCGTTGATCCCACCCAGGAGAACGAGTCGATCCTTGCGTTGCCCAAGTAGGCTAAGGGAACCACAATCGTCTTGGCCGGTTCGCTCAGGTAATAGTACAGGTCCAGCTTTACCTGCTCACCGGGCCTGCCCTCGCCGGAGGTCAACCAGACCTTGCTCTCTTCAGAGAACCTGGGTTCCGGGGAAACGGGTACGCTTTCCCGGGCCTTTTCCAGTCCACTTGCCGCCTCCTCCGCTGTGCTCTTCTCAAGCGGAGTCCCGGCGTCCCCCCGCGGTTTTTGTTCCGCCTCCTTCTGGCAACCCCAGAGCAACCCCAAGATCAGTACTGCGAAAACAAAACGTTTCATTGGCGACCTCCATCGCTCGGCCTACGGTTCCTTCCCCTCGTAAAAAGATAATCCCCGCCGCACAATTGTCAACTGTTTCCCCGCGCGGGGATAAAGCGGATGATTGGGGGCAAATGTGCCCGAGGGCTCAGCGGCAGTAACGGGGATCAGCTCAGCGAACCCTTTTTATTATCATCATCGTAATGTCATCAGTGCCGGTCGCGTCGTCGGCGAACTCCTTAATATCCTCCATCAGGCACCCCGCTATCTCTTGCGGAGAACGCTCGCAGTATGCCACCACCTGACGCTCCATCCGCTCATCGGCATACAGCTCATCTCCTCGCTGCGCCTCGGTCACCCCGTCGGTAAAGACGAACAGCAAGTCGCCTTCGCCGATCTGTGCTTGCTGCTCCTCCCAGGAGCTCCCGGCGAAGGCACCGATCATGGTCCCGGAGGATTCCAGATATCGCAACTGGCCGTTTTTCTGTACTAAGAGCGGGAATGTGTGACCCGCGTTGACATAGCGGATCGTATGGGCCTCCGGGTCAAGCAGCCCAATAAACAGCGTCGCAAAATCACCGTAGGAACTGTGCTCGCAGAGCTCGGTCGAGACAAGTTCCACGGCCCGCAAAAGCTCGAAATCGCGCCTATGGTACAGTACCCTGAACGAGGCAAGGATATCGGACATCAACAGCGCCGCACCCATCCCCTTGCCGCTGACATCGGCAACCATAAAAACAAGGCGGCCGTCAAGCAAGAACCGCAGATCGTAAAGATCGCCGCCCACCAGCCGCGATTGTTCCTGGAAGGCGTGCACCTGGTATCCCGGTATTTCCGGCATCGACCTGGTCAGCAAGTTCTCCTGGATCATTGCCGCGCGCTCAAGTTCGGCTTCGATCACCTTCCGCTCCTGCCGCTCGGTCAACAGCGCGTAGTTCTGCAGCCGGGAAGCGATGATATTGCCAAAGGTGGCCAGCAAGCGGAGGAATTCGTCGTCGTATTTATGAAGCGGATTGGTGGTGTCTGCATACAGTATGCCGTGAACCTTCCCGTAGTCAAATAACGGGACCGCCATCGCCGACTTCATCCCCGAAATGATGACCGATTCCTGCCTTGCGTAACGGGAATCCCGCTGCGAATCTTCGATTAAGATTGCGTTTTTCTCCTTCAGGATGTCATTAATAATGGTCCGTGAGAGATTGAAACTTCCGAGGTCTTTGCCGCCCGGGACGAACGTTGCCACACGGGTGACACCCTCACCGCCCTCGGCAGTCGACAAGATAGCCAGGCGCTCCGCCGGAATGACCTTGGCAACCAGCTCGAGCGATCGGTGCAGCATTACCTCTCGCGGTTCCGACAAAACCAGCATCCGGGCCATCTCCGAGAGCGCGGCTATCACATCAGGGAAATCAGCCGTCGGGGCCACCAGGGGTTTGAGTGCCTCATCGATCGGCAGAACTACTGACTTTTCCAAATCCGCCGCCGTCAACTCGGATCGGGTCGAGGCGGATTCCGGCTCTACGGATTCGCCTGCCCGGACAACCTTGAATTCAACCTGCCCGAAGGCCAGCCGATCTCCGATCTTGACGTCAACGCTCCCCGCAACCCTTTCTCCGTTGACCGTTGTGCCGTTGTGGCTGTCCAGATCAGTCAGATAAAGCGTCTCCGCGCTTTCTCCAACTTCGATCGCGGCATGCTTTCGGGAGACAGTCTTGTTCGGCACGCAAAAATCAGCATCCGGACTCCGACCGAGAATATATTTTCCCCGGGGCAGGTCCCACGAGTAGTAACGTTCTCCGTCACTCCCGATAAGTTGCATCATGGCAGTTCCCCGTCTAACTTGTCCACGCCAATGTTACTGCTTGGCGGAGAATTTCACAACTTTCGGTTTGACGAGAGTCTCAAAGTCCTTGTACGACATCCGAATCAGCTCCGTGTGCGAGCCGGCATTAAACGCGATCTCCTCGTCTTCCGCCAGACTCTCCGCCACAAAAACGTCCATTCCGTAGAGATTCCCGAACGGCGGCATCGCCCCCACGTCACATTCCGGAAACATGTCCTGGAATTCCCGCTCGGTGGCCAGTTCCGCCTTGCCAGCCCCGGCCGCTTCCTGCAATAGAGCAAAATCCACCCTATAGGAGGCCGGTAAAACAGCCAGGGCCATCTTGCCGTCTATTTTGACCACCACCGTTTTGGCCAATTCTTTTCCCGGAATGTGTGCCGAGCCCGCGATTTCCTGAGCAGTGTAAACCGAGGAGTGGCTAATCGTCACGTACTTGACCTTGTGACTGTCCAGAAACTCTTTCAACTTTTTTACCGGCATGGCGATATCCCCCTTGATATCCACCAACGGGTGGACGCGTTAAACAATAAATCAAGAAATTCTCCTTGTGACAGCAAGTATTTTCTTATTGCCGGCAATCACCGCTGCCGCCACTATTTATATTCCTCCAGCAATTTTTCAAACCGGCCGCCACCTGCGCCTCCCGCTTGAATCACGACTTGGCGCCGGTACACTCGACGATTCGGTAGTGAGCGACCATCGTCCCTTTGGTCAGGACAACACCAGTCTGTGTCTTGTCGTCTTCAGATCCCATCATTGTTTCTCATACTTCTTCAGCAGTGCCTGATACCGGGGATGGCTTCGAAGTGAATCCAGCACGGGTTCGAGTTCAACGAAGATGAGGGAGAATTGGCAGGGAATCGAAAGGAGATAATCGATTTGGTCAATCGCCCGATCGTACTCCCCGACCATGGTGTAAGTTTGGATCAGATACCAGATGAGATGCGGCCCGACCAAAGCGTCCTTCGAAACCGGAAGCATCCGAATTGCCGCTTCACCCTCGCGGATCGCATCTTCCTTCCGGCCCAGGCCGGCGTAAGCCAGGGCGAGATTTGAATGATTGTATGCATAACCGGGCGCCTGCCTTATTCTTTCTTCGAATCTAACCCGTGCTGAGTCAAGATATGACAAACTATTGGCTTGATCATTCATCAACCAGAAGATCATGCCCTTCGTTACATAATAGTCTCCTGGGTCGTCTGAATTAGCCTCTTCCAAGGAGGGGCGCCGCCGGAGAGCAGACTGAAAGTCCCGCGCCCATATATCAATAAGCTCAAAATTACCGGCGAAATACCGCGGGCCAACGTTTTTTACCCCTTCCTCAAGAATCTCTCGCGCACCCTGTATATCCCCGTCCGCCATAATACGCCGATAAGATTCATATTCGTAAAGTCCCTTCGCGTCAGGCGAGATCGTATAACCCCGGTGATAATAGCTCTCGGCGTCGTCATACCTCCGCATCCAGATTGAAGTCACGGCAAGTTCGATGATTTTGTTGATAGACCGAGGATCAAGCTCCGAGGATCGTTGCAGGTTGGCCAGTGCCTCCTCCCATTTACCCTGGCGACGTTGAATATAGGCGGTCGCCTCCAGCAGATCGCAGTTATTCGGCTGATCCTCCAACGCCAGGGATAGATGTTCCAGGGCCCGGTCATAATCCCGACTGCCGTAGTAATAGTAATACCCCTTGGCCATATGCCCTTCCGCACCCTGATCACTCAGGCGGAGGGCCGCTTCAGCGGCTTTGTTCGCCTGCTGGAGGTTTTCGGTTCCCTCCTCTGGATAAGCGAAGTACGCAAACGCGTGTGCCCGGGCAAGCCAGGCATAGGCTAACGCAAATGTGGAATCTAATTCTATTGCCTGCTCCCACATTCTCACGGCCAGTACCTCGCGGTCACGTTTTCCTCCCCGCTCGTAGTATTCCTTTCCGCGAAGGTAAAAGTCGTATGCCTCCAGGTTGTCGGTCGGTTGGGCCGCCAGCCGTTGACGTTCCGGATCTCCGAGCGCAACGTTTAGGGCTTCGGCGATGTGAGTGGCAATATCCGATTGCACGGCGAAAACCTGGGTTAATTCCCGCTCGTAGTTTTCCGCCCAGATATGCCGATCATCAGCCACCCGAATCAGCTGCGGGGTGATCCGCACCCGATTGGAGCCTCCCGATCGATCCCAGCGGACGGTTCCCTCGAGGACGTAATCTACGCCGAGTTCGCTCCCAATTTCACGCAGGCTCATTTTTGCGTTTTTATACTGCATGGCGCTGGTCCGGGAAATGACACCGATCTCCTTAATTTGCGCCAGCCGGGAGGTAATCTCATCGGTGATGCCATCGGCGAAATATTCCTCATCCTCCGAACCAAGGTTCTCAAACGGCAGCACCACCAGCATCCTCGCTTCTGAGACACCGGGCGGCTTGCCCGATGGCCAGCGGGAGATTAAAACAATCGCGGCAAGAACAACAATAACCAGCGCTCCGGCAAAAACCCACGCTCCCTTCGATTTTTGCCTGACCGGTGTAATACTTACAGTACTCCCACGTATCGCCCGGCGCTTCAGATCGGCAATCACTCCCGAGGCCGTCTGATATCGCAGCGACGGATCTTTCTCCAGCAACTTGGAGACGATCCGCTGCAACTCATCCGGCATATCGGATTTGTAACGCGCCAGTGGCTCAGGCGAGTCACTAAGAATTGCCTTGATGGTCGCGGCGTCACTATCACCGGCAAAAGGCGTTCGCCCGGCAATCATTTCATACAAGACCACTCCGAACGAAAACAAATCCGAGCGATGATCTGTATCCTTCACCTCGATTTGCTCCGGTGAGATGTACCCCACCGTGCCCAAAGTGGAGCCGGTCTTGGTGAGTTTCTCCGCTCCAGCGATTGCGGCCAGGCCGAAGTCAACAAGCTTGGGACGGCCATTCTTATCGATAACGATGTTGGAGGGTTTGATATCGCGATGAATTACGCCCATTGTATGTGCTTCCTGGAGACCTTCGCATATCTGGATGGCAAAGTCTACAATCCGACCAATTAGCAACGCCTTTCCTTTGAGGAGGTCACGCAGGGATTGGCCCTCACAGTGTTCCATTACAAAAAAGGGCCGCCCATTGAACTCCCCAACTTCATAGATAGTCACAACATTCGGATGTTTTAATGCCGCAGCCGCCTGTGCCTCGCGCTCAAACCTTGCCCGGGCATTTTTATCCGAGAGGTACTGCTGCGGCATGAACTTCAGGGCAACCTTGCGCTTGAGCTCAGTATCCTCAGCCAGATACACTTCACCCATCCCGCCGGCACCGATTTTCTCAATGATCCGGTAGTGACCGACCATCATCCCTTGGGTGAGGACGACGTGCGATTGGGTTTTGTCGTTCTCAGCTTCCATTGGCACGGAAAGGACTCCATCCTAGCGATTGTCCGCCACGCGTATCCTGGCCTGACTCACATTCTCCCCGCAGTCCCCGGAGGTTGCCGGTTGCCGGCACAGGCACTCAAATCTCTGCCAATATGCTCATGGATAGACAATGATTATTGGCATCGACGAGGCATGAGCAAAATCCTTGATGCTGTCGCAATAGACGGCATACGGATAGACATGAGGCCTGTCTGTAGGTTCCGGGGCCAGCACTGGCTGCGATTTGCCCTCACCGGGTCCGAGCGGAAGCCGTTCAATCTTAAAAAGGCCCTCATCCGGAAACAGGATCGTTACGGAACTTTCAGTCAGGTTCTCAAAGGTCACTTCCTCGTTTACTTTCGCACATACTTCGCGGGTGACCTTGCACGAATCGCCCTCGGTTTCGATTTTCGCGACTCGGTCTAAAACCTTTACGCCTAACATGCCATTATCCTCCTTCTGTGCTGAGGGCCATACGCCCTGCACGTTACGATTTTTCGGTGGCGGTCATATCTTTGCCGTTTTTCAGACTTATTGATTTGATCTCACATCTTCGCGGGTTTATCACTACTACCCTACGGTAAACGCTCAAAGCGGGGATCGGCCCGCAATTCCTGCAACTCCGGAAGACGTTCAATGTACGTTCTGGGGAACCCGTGCTCCAGCGCCTTTCCGATCCATTCTAAGGCCTTTCCCCGCTCCCCCAGCTCCTCATAAACAAGGCCGGCCCGGACCATGTACTCGATATTATCCGGCGCCAGAGATAACGCCTGCTCCACAAGCGGCAGCGCCTGAGCACGGTTCCCGGTCATCGCATAACAGTCGGCCAGGTGAACCAGTACGCTCGGGTCGCGTGGATTTACCTTCCGTTGCTCTTCGGCCATCTGGATAGCGCGCTCGTAGGTAGCCATCGATTTCGCATGCCCATCGGGCATCCAGTAATATGCCGAAGCCAGGTTCGCCCAGACCTGGTAATCGTGGTCGTCCAATTCCAGGGCTTTCTCGTACATCCCGGCGGCATCGGCGTAATGCCGCTCCGTTTGATGGAGGGACCCCAGGTTCGAATAAGCCCCGTAGTTCGGTTCGATGGCGAGTGAGCGCTCCCACATCGCGAGGGCGTCGTCCCGGTACCCCAGATTGTAATATAACGCGCCCAGATTATTGTAAGGATAAAACCCATCGGGCGACAGTGCCACCGCTTCATGTAACTGCCGGACTGCATCCTCATGACGGCCGTGAAAGAGGTAGAAAAACCCCAAATCAAAATGGCCGCGCCAATAGTCCGGCCTCAATTCAATGACTTTCTGATAAGTAGATTCTGCCTCCTGGATCATGTTAAGAGCCTCATAGGCCGCCGCCAGTTCACGGTAGGCCTCATGGCTGGCTGAATCAAGCTTCAGCGCCTGCTGAAACTCCTCTACCGCCTCTTCGTACCGCCCCGTTCCCTTACATATCAGGCCCAGGGTGACAAACACCGGGGCCAATTGATCGTCCAATTCAACGGCGCGTTGGCTGTTTTTGGTGGCGTGTTCTACCCATTGCGCGTCCTTAGTGGCATTGTACTTGCGCAAATACGCTTCGCCAAGCCCCGCGTAAGCTAAGGCGTAACGAGGATCCTCCCCCAACGCTTGTTGGAACAATCCAATGGCCGTGTCGATATTTTGCACCTTTTCATAGCGCTGAAGAAAGCCACGACCCTGGAGATAAAGATCGTAGGCTTCAGGTGCAGTTGTGCCGCCGGCGGTCAAAAAGCGCCGCTCTTCGGGCCGCAGTTCCACTTGCAGCATCTCCGCCAACCTGATAATAGTTGAATCTTGCAGGGCCGAGACGTTGGCCAGGGAATCGTCGATCACCAGGGATCGCAACTGTCGTCCGGTTTTCGGGTCAACCAGGTTCAAAGTCATTCGTACTTGATCATCAAAACGTTGCACACTGCCGGTTACGGCAAGCGTTACACCAAATGCCTGCCGGGCCTCTCTGGCACTGAGCGCTCCGCTTTGTCGCATCTCGCTGGCCGGGATGACCCACAGCGCACCCTCAAACTGCGCCAGTTGGGTGAGCTTGCTGGTTAAAGTTTCCATCAGCCCGTCACAGAAAGCCTGGCTGGCTTGGACCTCTCCCACGTTAGTGAAGGGAAGTACGGCCAGGAGTTTCTCAGCGGGCACCGGCTCAGAACCGATCCACTCCAGCACCGCGTGCCGGCTTGAGCGATTGAACACAAAAAAGAGCACCGCCAAGACCACCAGGACGAGTGAGCCGACAAACCAGGGATACCGCCGGGGCCGAGGCGGTGCAGGAACCATCCTGCTGGTGGTCTCCGGCCATCCCGAATCCACCTCGCGCCTCACCCGCTTTAGATCGGCCAGAAGGTCATCGACATGTTGATGGCGTGTTTCCTTGTCCTTTTCCAATGCTTTGTCAATGATTCGTTGCATTCCTTCCGGCACGCCCGCTTTGAATCGCGCCACCGGGTCTGGTGTATCACTTACAATCGCGTGAAGGGTCGCCGCTTCACTATCTCTGCCGAATGGCTGCCGGCCGGCTAACATCTCGTACAGAACAACACCGAAGGAGAATATATCACTTCGTTCGTCGGCTAGTTCCCCTTTTACCTGCTCCGGAGACATATAACCGACTGTGCCCAGGGTCGAGCCGGGGCGCGTCAGCTTGTTCTCTCCTTCAATTCTGGCCAGGCCAAAATCGACCAAGCGCACGTGGTCTTTCTTGTCCAGGAGAATATTGGCCGGTTTGACATCCCGGTGCACAATCCCCGCCTCGTGGGCGGCACTCAATCCCTCACCCACTTGATGGGCCACATCCAGAATTTGGCTCAGCGAAAGCTCCTCGTCGCGAATAATGTCGCGCAACGAACGCCCTTCGATTAGCTGCATGGCGAAGAAAGGCCGCCCTCGGTGCTCGGATACCTCGTAAATGTGAATAATATTCGGGTGATCAAGAGCGGCAGCTGCATGCACCTCCCGCATAAAACGGGCCCTGGAGTCTTCATCGGAGGTATACTGAGCAGACAGAAACTTCAACGCCACCTGACGGTTGAGCTTCGTGTCCTCAGCAAGATACACTTCGCCCATACCCCCGGCACCGATCTTCTCGATGATCCGGTAATGAAAGACTAATGTCCCCTTAGCCAGGGAAACAAAAGTCTGCGTCTTATCGTCTTCTGAGTGACTTAAAGTCATCGGTATGGCCCGATCCGGCGCCTGCGGCTATTTCTGCCACCTGATTGCTCCTTACAAAGGCAAATGACCCCTTAATTCATCCTGATGTCAACTGAATTCCGGGTTCCTTGCCCTGGGTCTTCGGCTTATCCCGGCCACCGCCAATCTGCGACCGGTGCGCACCGACTGGGAAATAGCCTGCTGCGCATTTTCCCTGCCGCGGTTAAAAAGCAAGACTAAAAAGACCACAATTTACCCACGCTCCCCCGGGGTGCATTCACTTTTGTGCCGGAATCACACCCCCGGGGTGCCAGAGATGCCCGGGGCCTGGGGGAAATCAGGGGATTCACGGTAAACGCGTGGCGCAGTGGACTGCCTCACTCGACAAGAGCGTTCAAGGCCTCTTCCGCTGCCTGAAGAAGGGGCGCGGTAGAGATCGTGCCGCCCACGGCCTCTTTCATCCATAAATCAGGTGTGATCGAGCCAAGCCGGCACATACGTTCCATCTCCCCGGCCAGATCACGCGTCTTCATGTATTCCTCAATTTGAAAAGCGATGACGTGGCCAAGCGGGTAGTTGGGCAAGTACAGCGCGTTGTCGATCATATGCGAATAAACCGCCAGCAAATCGACGTCCGCAATCCCGAACACCGGGGCGAAAAACTCATTCCAGATGTCTTTGGCGATGGCGATCACTGCCTCTTTCAGTTCAGCCGGTGTAGCATCGGGGTGGTCGTACATCCAGTTCCACACTGCCATATCGACCAAGGCGACGCCGCCAATCTCATAGGTCGACCAGAGGACATCCAAGGCTTTTAAATGCTCGGCCGACGGGTCATCATCGGCCAACCCCAACAGTTCCAAGTCGCGCGCCTGGAAAATGAAAGCAAAACCTTCGGTAAAGGCCGTGTTGGGCACGCCCCGCAAAAGAATGTGGTCGACTCGATTGAGAGACAAGACCTGCTCGACGTTGTGGCCGAACTCGTGAATGGCGATATTGTACCCCTTGTAGTCCATGCCCGTCGGGGGAATACGGGTGCGCAGCCGGGCCTTGTCCACCCGCCGGCCCGGCCCCATGGCGTGTCCGACGCCCCGTGACGGATCAACGGCGATCCTGGACATCAGAAATTCCGCCGTCGGTCCGTCAAAACCCAGTTTGCGCAAAACATTGGGCAGGTCGGCTTGAAACGATTCCACCGTCGGATACCGCTTGGCAACAATACTGTCCAATTCATCCTCGGGGATCCTGCCGCGCACCTTGAACCCGTCGTACCAGATATCAAAGGGGCGCAGCTTGCGTCCCAGGCGTCGTTCAATCAAGCGTGCCGTCTTCGCTATAGTTGGAGAAGAGAGGGTGGATTTAAGAATCTTTTCCACCTTTGGCTCGGGAATCTCGCAATCGCGTTGGAACCGGCGGTCCATCAACGTCGGCATGGTGGGATGGTACGGATCGGCGCCGCGCTGCGCGCGGAACATCTCCAATAAATGCGCATAACGAGTATCCGCTTCCCGTGCATTGTCGACCACCGTGCCCGGAGCACCTGCCTTCTCCCACCCGGCAGGTATGTCCCCATCGATGACCGGCGAGGTGGTAACTTCGCCCGTGGACAACTTCCAATCCACCGCCGGATTGTTGATTACGGCTGAGGGAATCTCCTGCCGGATGATCTTTTGCATTACTTGGTAGATCATCTCCTGTTGAGGCATCCCGTCCGGCTCGGAGTAGAGGGCTTTAAGTTCGTCACGCAGGTTCCAATGACTGATCAACTTCAATCCCTTTGGGAATGGCCGCTTACCGTCCGGAGTCAACAGGTGGTGCATGTAAATATTGTACTGGCTGATGTATGTATCTGCCGCCACATAGGATTCATAAAGGCGTTGCGATATTTCCGGTGGCACGCGGGCGGAGAAACTCTCCACCAGCCGCGCTTGCGCCCATTCTTCCCGGCTCCACGACGGCCCATATTCCAGACGCTCGTCCAACGTGTGCAAGGGGTAGTTGAGCAATGCCACAAAAGCGATCTTGGCCTCAAACAAATCCTCATTGAGATGGGAACTGGGTGAGAGCCGGGCAAATGCATAGTCAATGGGCAAAATCGGCCCGGTGTCGATATCCAGATGCCAGCTCAAATCCCGCCCCATCTCCCGGAAGTGACCGTAGATGCTGGCGAACGCCGCCTCAAAACGGTCTGCGGTCTTCTGCCGGAGTTCCGGGTCAGTGATATAGTTGTCTTTGCAAAATTGGGCAAACTCCTCGGGAGTCCCGTCCTCCTTTTGCCACAAGCGGGCAACCTGGTTTACACCGCGCTCAAGGCGCGCGCGTTCGGTTTCACCATGGATAGTGACTAGTTCGTCAATTGCCGCATTGATCTGCGCCGCATTGATGAAAGTGCTTTCGGCCATAGCGATCCTTTCACCGAAAAATGTAAAGGCAACAAAGAAACTCACTACCCCCGCCAGCCAGGCATGAAGAATCCACCGGCGGGCTTTCTCTGAGCGGTTCAAAAGGCATAATAATTGGTTCATCTGCGACTCCTATCGGATGATATCCACGACTGGAAGGTTAGTGCGCAAACTCAGTGTCCAATGTATCTGTTTCCCACAGTTTCAGCTTGAACTGTTCCGGCCTCGAGCCCACGACCTCCCGCCGCCATCCCTCCGGGTAACCCAGTTCCTGTGGGCGGCCATTTTCGTCTTTTACATATCCATCGTTGTACTTGACAATCAAGAACTCGCCTAATTCGCGCCAACGTTTGACCACTTCTTCGGCATGGCTGACCGAGTAGTCGGTTAAATACCGGGTCAGAAGCTTGGGATCCGATTTGGCCAGCGCAATTGCCGTCTTCTCGGTGGTTGGCTGGAGGGCCAGAAGGGTGCCCTCAAGGTCGGTTTGCACCTTCTGGATGTCTTCTTTCATGTAGGAGTATTTCAAGTTGGCGAAGTTGGCCACAAAGTTGAACACCCACCATGCCGATTCCCAGGAGAATTCTTGCAGGCTGCCTATCGTGAACGATTTTGGCAGTTCATTAATCCCGCAATAAAGCGGTACATAGCAGGAGAAATAGGTATCGTCAACGCCGTACCAGTAAACCCCGCCGATCGGGTCGGGCAGCCACGAACGCGACTGGGAGATAAACGAAAACCCGGTCTGCTGGGTGGATATCGGCCGTTCCCAGATGTAACCGATGCTGTCAACCTCCCAATCCATCGGCCGCCAGCGGTTAGGGCTGCCGAACGGCCCGGCGTCCACTCCCTGGGTCATATCGTAGTCAGTGCCCTCATAGTGGTCGCGCATAATGTCCATCACGTCGGCCAGCGATAACTTCTCCTCGGGTTTGATCCAGAGGGGATAGGGTTCGGCGCCTTCCAGCCCGCGATGGTAATCAACAGAGAAGTCTTGCGACGGCGCCGCGCATCGAAACATACTCCAGATGCGCGTGGCCGCGTAGCGCAGGTTTTCTGGCGTGCGCGGGCAGTAGGCATCACAAAAGCGGAACGGCTGGCCCGATTCCGGGTCGTAGTACCCCTTCTCGACGGCAAAGGAGATGACATTATCTGAATACAAACAGTTCTTGGGATCATCAAGCCGAAACTCACCAATGCGCGCCTTGTTCGCATGGCCGCAGATGTACCCGTCCGGCACGCGCAAGGCCACCCAGATCGCCCCTGCGCCTTTCGGTCCGGGGCCGATCATCTCCATGTACCACACCTCCCGGGGATCAGCGATGGAAAAAGACTCCCCCGGACCGCGGTACCCGTATTCTTTGACCAGATCGGTCATTACCTCCACGACCTCGCGTGCCGTCTTCACCCGCTGCAAAGCGAGGGTCATTAAGTCCCAGTAGTGCAGAAGCCCGTCCGGGTTGCGCAGTTCTTCCCGCCCGCCGAACGTGGTCTCCCCAATAGCCAATTGATGCTCATTCATCATGTCCACAACCGCATAGGTGTGCAGAACCTGGGCAACTTTGCCGCGGATTTCACCGCCCCAGCTCTTGATTTCCAGCGAATCACCGGGTTCATAATCAGCGGCCGGCGTGTACTCCAGGTGAGGGTGAAATTCCCCGTCACACGTGTACGTAATCACCACCGACCCATCGGCCGACGCCCCTTTGGTGACCATGAAACTACTGCACGGGCAGGTGAGACGGCTGCCCATCATCAAGACTGCAAGAGTAGTGATGAGAAAGAGTAAGTGCCTTTTCATTACGAGTGTCCCTCCATTTGGGCTAGCTCAGTACTACCCTCAAATTAATTGAAGATAGCATTGTGCTCTGAGAAAGGGAAAGCCAAAAGTAGAGGCAGGGCGGGCATGTAGGGCAGAACCCGCAGTGGTTCTGCCAACCCAGAGGATTGATAAGGCGTGGCGTGGCAGCCAGCCGCACTACAATAAGTCTCGTATATCCCTGCTATTACTTCTGCTCACAGCGTGACAGGCGAAGAATATTTTCCGCGAGTAGTCTTTTTCTTTACCTTTCAATTTCAGCGATTTTACTGCGCTACACACTTCGTCATATCTTTGCAAAAGATCGGCAACGTCGAAGAGCGAGGTCGAGATCGATATGTTTGGAGTTCGCAAGCGAACGGAGCCTCAGTCTCCCGCATAAAACCATTCCGGAGCGCAACGCTGGACGATCTCGACGATCTCGCGGTCAATCTTCTGTAACGCCCCGCGCTCAACAAGCGTCCCCAGCGATTTATGCAGCACCACCATTTTTTCCTGCACGGGGATGAGCGCCGGGTAATACTCATTGTTAAAAAAGATCTGCAGCCGCTTGCGCAATCGTGCATCTTCAAGCATGGTCCGGATCGTCCGCTCCAAGTCCCTGCCGGAAAGCCCAGCAAAGCGCTCTTTCGGCGAGGCCATCGCCCGCGCGGCATCTTCCACGCTCTTTTCGCATCGGAAGGCAAGTCGCCAGAGCTCCACGATCCCCAGCGAGTTGATGACCAGCGCGTTGGCGTAAATGCGGTTGCTCTCCGAATCAGCGGTGGCGCCTTTCAAATCGGGGAAGTGATAATTGTCAGTGATTGCACCGAACGCGCTGATCCCGCCGGCAAACGGATCATCGATGATATCGCTAATCGTGAAGTATGGTTTCTGCTCAAAGCGCGTGTCCTGGATGAGCATATACTCGTCCTCGGTATAGGAAAACCGCCCCTCCCACATCTCTTCCGGGGTAAGGGCCTCGTTAGTCAGCGTCGATTGTGAAGTCAGCATCGCCAGCGCCTGGCCGCCGCGCCAGACTAAGGGTAACACCCCGACCGCCCATTCGGCCGAACCGCCGATTTCGCCGATCAGCGACGACAGCCCAAGACCATTAGGGTAAGTCAAACCGTCCATACCCAAAAGAATGCCGGGAAAGAGGTCGCCGTCTTTATCCACCGGCGTGGATACCCCGGCGCGATTGAGGGCATCCATCGCCGGATAATGCCGTTTCCGATCGAGGAAAAAAGCGGTCAATTCCTCGACACTTTTCATGTTATAGGAATCCGCAATGATCCGCGCGGCATCAAGAAGGCCTACCTCCCGCGGGTTGAACTCGGCAAAGTCCACGCCGGCCATCCAGCGCTGGACATAAATGTCGGGCAGGTGCCGTTTGGCATGTGATTCGGTAACGAACAGGGCAGTCAAACTGGAATGCAGTCCTTTAATCGATTTGGTCGTTCCATCGATGACATCGTTGCCCATGGTCAGCATGGTGACCGACGGGGGAAGCGCCAGGCCATACGACGCCCGGTGTTCCTTTTTCCCGAAGAGGGCGCCGACGGCAATGGTGGGGTTGCCGCCCGCTTCGTAGCCCGGCTTAACGCGCACCCCCTCAGTGATTGCCGAATGAATGACGACCTCTTCCCCGGCGGGCATGGTCTCGGTTGTGGTCTGCAGGACCTCGGCCATCACCTGCGCCGCGGTGCGGTCGTTGGCCCGCTTGAGCTGATCGGCCTTCTGCCTGCGTTGAGTTTCGGGGACCAAATTGAGGCTGCCGCGCCCGTTTAAGGCGACCGCCGCCGCCGGCAGGACGGCGGCCAGGATGACCGATTCGCGCAGCTTACGATTGCGGAAAGCGCCCAGGTTCGATTTCCCGTTCAGGGTATCGCCAATAGTAACGACTGAGCCTTTGGCCAGAGAGAGTTCGTACGCCCCCAGGACCGAAGCATGCTGGTGATTAAACCCAGCAACGTCATCTTTTGTGAAACGCTGCTCAAGCCGCCGGCCCTGATATGAAAGCCGTTCGTCGTCGATCGAAAACCGCAATGCATTGGTCATTTCTGTGTCTCTCTATCTCTCGGCGCCCGTGATGCGACTCCTGCCCAACCCCGGATGATGTATCCGGCGGAAAAGGCTTCGCAAATATTGCAATATACCCGCCCCCACCGGTGCGGGCAACGCCTATTTCGCTGCGCTGACGTCTTGTGGTTGAAGAGTCGCATGCGGCGTCCCGACCACTGATCACGACCGGCTGGCCGGAGTTCTTTTCGGACGAGACGCCTTGAGGAAGTGCAAAAATCCGGATCTCTCGAGGTGCTCGGTATCGTGGTCGACGATTGAGGCGAAAATCTCCCTGCCCAGCGGCTGCAGCGGCCCGAGCTTCTCCAAGAACAGGTCGGTCAGTTCAGCCAGGGCCCGGCTGGCCTCTGCTCCCGAGGCGGATTGCTGGCCCTTGCGGACCGCCCAGTGGCCGTTGGCGTCGACAGACAACAGCCACAACAGAGGATAGGATGTCAGGGCAGGCTTCCGGGCCTCCCGCCAGCACCGAGAAACCTTCGCCCGGCCGCATTCCTGGATCAACTTATCCGAAAGGCGGTTCATCGCGCGGAGGATTGCCTCTGTTGGCGATCCGGACGTTGACGCCTCGTGCGGCCTTCCTTTGCCCGGTTTCCCCGCGGCAGGGATGGTATCCAAAGCCCGGTCCAGAGCGGCAAACTTGGAATTGACCACCATGTTGAACATCCGTTGGTCCAGGTCAGGCAGCGTGGTCACCAAGAGCAAAAACTCCAGTCGATTGAAAAGATAAATCGTGACCCGCTCAAACGACAGCATCAACCGTGAAAACCCCCGCAGATGACGGTACACCCCGGCCAGAGTCTCATATAACCGCGCAGAATGCTCCCCGGTAAACGCGACGGGGAAGATGTGTTCCGTGTACCCGTCGCGCTTGCGCAAAAGCGCCACCCCGGTGACGCCTGCTACGGCACGAATATCGCGCAGAATCGGTTTAACCATACACCGCCTCGAACAACTCCGGGAACTCGCGGCGTATTTCATTGATCGAACCGGACGGTTCGGTCATTACGCCGAACATGCGCCCATGAATGTTGAGCATGATCACGTTCTCGGCCGGAAACCAGCAGCACCCGTGGCGGAAATCGCCCACCCGGATGATATCGGGGAAAGCCGAGATGAGTGTGGCCAGCATCTCGAATTCGCGATTCCATTCGCCGTATATGTCGCGAAAGTTGTGGCAATAAATCACCTTCCCCTGTTTGTCAAACTCATAAACGCCGGTCACAAACGGCACAGAACGCAAGACCTCAACCATACTGTCGCGGAATGAGGGCGCTGCATACCCGGTGGCATCTTGCGGTTCGGGCGGCGTGCCCAGGTATTCATGCGCCCGTGCCTTAACCAGTTCAAGTGCCTGGCGGTGCTGTCCGGCCAGGAAGGATTCGAGATCCCTTCTGGCCTCTTCTGTCTCGACACCTTCTTCCCAGGAACGGTCAATCTTGTGAATAATACGTCCATCCAGCACTACCGAGGTGGTCACCCGCGGGCGGGGCCGGGTGGCGAACTCCGTCTGCACCTGGATTGTCTTGCCCGCGTGCTCGTATCCTGAGAGCCGGCCGGGCGGGATGAAATCGGGCATATAGACCGTATCTGTATTATCCTGTTTTGGCGGGCGCGCAAGTGAGAGATATTGACCAGCCACGGGGCCCGCCAGCCAAGCTCCATGTTATTGATATCGAACCGGATGGGGGAAAGGTTAAGCAAGCCGAGATTATGGCCGTCTTTTCCGGCGGGCTTCATTTGAGTTCGCCGCCTGCCGTCTGATCGGCAGTCCTCCGAAGGCAGTCCGCCGAGGGCAGGCAGGCAAAACCTCGGTTAATATCCTGAGTTTTTCTAACCCATATTGAATATTGTAGTGGACCCCACGGTTTGGACAGTGGCTTAGGTGATGGATCTGCTTTACCTTGCTGAGCGGAAGAGGAGCAGCAGATGAAGCGATCACGACGGAAGTTTATGGCGGAATTTGAGGCCAAGGCGGCGGTGAAGGGGGACCGGACGCTGTCGGAGTCGGCCGCCCAGTTCGACGTTCACCCGAACCGGATCACGATGTGGAAGAAGCAGTTAATCGAGAATGTGACGGTGTTGTTCGCCAAGGATCCCGCCGAGCGCGGCGACAGTGAGGCCCAGATCAAGGAGCTTCACGCGAAGATTGGTCAGTTGACGATGGAGCGGGATTTTTTAGCCGGCGGGCTCGGACGGGTGTGCGGGCCGAGGGTGCAGCGCGTCGTATTTTTCGGCTGCGGTTCCCAGAACATCGCCTCTTTCAGGATTTCCGGCATGGCAGATTTACCCTATAACTGTACGCGTGCGGGGCGTTGAATTACTCTCCCGCGGCGGGGGTATTCTTGCCCAGGGCCTGGCGTGCCTTGTCGGGCTCGTTGGTGATAATTGCATCAACACCGAGGTCAGCGAATCTGCGGATTTCGGACGGCGCATCAACCGTCCAAACCGCCACTTTCAAGCCCTCTTTCTTGCATTGAGCCAGGAGCTCCGGCGCGATCCAATGGTGATGGAAGTGCAGTGCGCCTGCGCCCCAGCGAACGGCACGCGTAATGATCGGTTTGACCAGCAGCCGCCTGACCGCAGCCGGGCCGGATTTCCCGATAATCCAGGCCGTATTCCAATCCGGCCGCAATGCCATCAACTTCCCGATAACGGTCAACCGAAACGAACTGAACACTGACTCCGGGTGGAAACCATGCTCGGCGACTAAGTCGATGAATGCTTCCTCCCGGCGGGCATCTTTGATATCGAAGACCAGCGGCGCTTTGTTTTTCGCCCAGAGGAGCGCCTCACGCAAAGTGAGAACGTGTAAACCATCGGCCGCTTTCAAGTGGAAAAATTCCTCGGCAGCCAGTCTTTTTACCGCAACTTTTCGGCCATCGCGCACAACCGAGTGATCGTGGAAGACTACCGCGGCCGCATCACGGGTCCAGCGGATGTCCAATTCGATAGCGTCGGCCCCCCGGGCTACCGCGGCGTCAAACGCGGCGATGGTGTTCTCGATTTCCGCGATACTCGCACCCCGGTGAGCGATAACCGCGGGCCGATCCTGGTATCCAGTCTGTGGTGAGGCTGGTCTCTGCATTGCGTTCTGTTTTCGCCAATCCGCAGGAGTTCTCATTCCGACTTGTTTATGCCTCGGTTCGCTATCTGTTTGCTGTGTCGATAGGCATGCTGTGTCACGTGCCCTTAGCGGAACCCGAATTTTTTCGATTCCAGAAAGGGGCGCAAGTCGGGCCGGGCCGAGGCGGGATTGGCCAGCCGCCGGGCGGTGTGCTCAAGCCAGCCATAGTTCTCGTCGGTGAATTTCTCCTGCAGGTCAGGGCCAATTTCCGTAAGCTGGATTCGACGGCCGCGATACATCCCGAGCTCCCGCGTGGTCCGGTCATACTCGTCCAGGCCTTCGTCCAGGCGGTCGGTTTCGTACCACTCGTCATGGCGGATGACTGAAACGGGCAGGCGAGGTTTGACCATGGCGGATTTGGCCGGTACACCGACAGTCAGGCCAAGCAGGGCAAAGACGTGCGCTGGCAAGTCGAGAAGTTCGGCCACCTCCTGCGGCCGGTTGCGCATCCCACCGATCATGCAAGCACCCAACCCCAGCGCCTCAGCTGCCAACAGCGCGTTCTGCCCGGCTAATGCAGCATCCACGATAGCCAAAAGGAGGTACTCGAAGTATTCCTCCCGGAAACGGTATCCCGACTCGGCGCAGATCTTACGTACCCGCAACAAATCGGGGCAGAAAACCAGGAATACCGGGCACTCTTTGACATGGGGCTGATTGCCGCACAGGATCGAGAGTTTCTCCTTTTTGAGCGGATCGCGCACGACGATAATCGAGTACGCCTGGAAGTTCGATGAAGTGGGGGCACGCTGGGCGATTTCAATGATCTTGTTAATCTGCTCGTCGGTGACCGGGTCGGCGGCGTAGCGTCGTACCGAAGCGTGCGAGTTTAGAAACTTGACAATGCTGTTGGTATCCATGATAGTTGCTCCGTTGGTCTTTAAGCTTACTGCTCTGTTAGCCGGCGTGCAGGGCATCGATGATGGCCCGGACAAACCGCGGCAGGTCGTCCGGACGCCGGGCAGTGATTAAGTTTCCATCGACGACGGTCTCTTCGTCCACCCAATTACATCCGGCAGCAAGCATGTCATCCTTAATTGCAATAAAGGACGTGGCCTTTTTGCCTTTCAATATCCCGGCGGAGATCAAGACCCACCCGGCGTGACAGATGGCCGCCACCACTTTTCCCTCGTCATACATCTGGCGGACGAACTCCATCAGGCGCGCGTTCTGCCGCAGGCGGTCGGGTGCCCACCCGCCCGGAATGACGACCGCGTCAAAATTGTCGGCGGAGACCGCCCCCGGGCTCAATTGAGCTTTTATCGGGTACCCATATTTGCTTTTGTAAACCCTGGCCGAGCCGGTGCCCACGGTCACGACGGTGAAACCTTCTTCTTTGAAGCGGTAATACGGATACCAGAGCTCGTGATCCTGGTAATCGTTTTCGACTAAGATGGCAATGTTTTTCTCTGTCGCCATGTTCGACCCCCTGATGATACCCCTTCCCCTCACAGTATGCCCCACAGTAGGCATTTGCCGCCCCCGGGGCAAAAGGAAAATCACCAATTCGAGAAGCGGCTCCCTGCGGGGCGTGGCAAGCCCCACGGTGGTGCAACCCGAAGCCGAAAAAACAGGTATATATAAAAGCGCCGGGGGGTCAGGAATCGTGGGGGAAAGATCAGATGATCGTAAAAGTTGCGGTCTTACAATATCATCTCGGGGAGAAGATCGCGCGTGAGGACAAGCTGTTCTTGATCCGCCGCCGGCCCGATTTTGTGTGTTTGCCCGAGTATTACTTCATCAGGCCGGATTGCACGGGGATGGAGGAGGCGGCACAGGCAATGGAGGATAATGTTGCAGTCCTGCAAAGGCTTTCCGTTGACCTGGAGACCACCGTAATCGGTGGTTCCATGGTACTCAAGAACGGGAAAGGGTATGCTAATACCTCGCTGATCTTCTCGCGCGGCCGGTTGGCCGGTTCGTATCAGAAAGTCAATCTCTACGGAAAAGAGTCCCGGCGCGGCCTCGTGCCGGGCAAAGAGATCACCGCCTTTACAATTGACGGAGCGCGAGTCGGTGTTTTGATCTGCGCTGATGTACTCAACCCGCAGTCGTTCAAAAGCCTGAAAAAACAGCGGGCGGATATGGTCTTCGTCCCGACCACCAGCCCGTACCGGCCGGACGATACGCTCTTTGAGAAGCAACTGCGCGATAACACGATATTCGTGCGCGGCGCCCAGCTGGCCAATGCTTATGTAATCAAGACCTGCGGGGTGGGAACGCTCTTCGGCAACCGCCTGCAGGGGCGTTCGGGCATCTTTGCCCCGTGGGGGATCCTGGCCCGGACCGCCGTGGAAGATGAAAACCGCCAGCGCATTCTCCTCGCCCTCCTGGACCTGGAGGAAATCCGGGAATTCAAGGAAAAAATGGTTTTCTCAGCCGGGGTCCCGGCCGGGGAAAACAACGGCTCCTCTGTCCCTTCCCCATCCGACTAATCCGATACTCCTACCGGTTGGCTTGACTTAGCTGTTTGACGATGTTTTTTCATGCACCGGTGAAGATTTGTCAGCGGGCGGGAATAAACCTCAACCGTAATTACATGGGAAAACGTATTTTTGTTTTTTCTGAAATGTGTGCGTAAGGACATATTGGTTTTTGCCGGTTGGAAAAGACCAGACGGATTCGACATCCAGTCCAATGTCTGATTTCATTCATCGTTTCCGGGATCTGCTGGCCCGTTACCAGGCGTCCGAAACGACGGTCCTCATCCTGATGGCCTCAGCCGTCGGGTTGAGCACGGGGTTTGGCGCGCTTTTCTTCAGCCTTTTGGTCGACCAGGCGACCGAATTCTTTTTTGGATATTCGCAAACCGTGTTGGGAGGGATGACCCCGTTCGGGTCGAAGCTGTGGATTGTGATCATTCCGGCGCTCGGCGGCGCGCTGGTCGGGCCGATTGTCTACAATTACGCCAGGGAGACCAAAGGCCACGGCGTGCCCGAGGTAATGTCGGCGGTAGCTTTGCGGGGGGGCATTATCCGCCCCCGCGTCGCCGCCGCCAAGGCGATCGCTTCAGCGATCTGTCTGGGGTCGGGTGGTTCAGCGGGTCGCGAGGGGCCGATCGTGCAGATCGGGTCGGCGATCGGCTCGGCCATCGGTCAGGTGTTCAAGATGTCCGCCGACCGCGTGAGGATCCTGGTCGGCTGCGGTGCCGCGGCGGGGATTTCAGCGATCTTTAATGCCCCGATTGCCGGGGTGATGTTCTCCCTGGAGATTATCCTGGGGGATTTCGCGGTCAAGACGTTCAGCCCGGTGGTCATCTCTGCGGTGGTGGCCTCGATTGTTACGCATACTTTTGTGGGCAATTATCCTGCTTTTGAAGTTCCCGCCTACCACCTGGTTTCGGCATGGGAGGTGCCCCTTTACGTTCTGTTGGGCCTTTTCTGTGGTCTGGTGGCCTACGTGTTTACGCGAACTCTGTACAAGACGGAGGACTTTTTCGACAAGCTGAAGATCAACGGCTGGACCAAGCCAATCGTCGGCGGGCTTTTCCTGGGGGGCATCGGATTTTTCTTTCCCCAGGTCTTCTCCGGCGGGTACGACGCGATCCAGGTCGCGCTGGAGGGGAAGATGGTGCTGTGGCTTTTGGCGGTCCTGATTCTGGCCAAGATTGTGGCGACCAATCTCACGCTGGGCTCGGGCAACTCGGGGGGGATTTTCGCGCCATCCTTGTTTATGGGCGCGGTTGCCGGCGGGGCGTTCGGGGAGATCGTGCACACGCTGTTTCCGCAGGTGACCGCTACATCGGGTGCGTATGCGTTGGTCGGGATGGCGGCCGTTGTCGCCGGGACCACCCACGCCCCGATGACTGCTTTCTTGATTATCTTTGAGATGACGCATGACTACCGCATCATCCTTCCGCTGATGCTGGCCTGTGTCTTCGGTACCCTGGTTGCACGCAGATTGTCGGCCAATTCGATTTACACCTGGAAGCTGGCCCGCCGAGGGATTCGCCTGTTTCGCGGCCGCGATATCAATGTCCTGGCGCGCCACACGGTGGCGGAGGTCATGCGGACCGACTTTGAAACGATTCCCATGTATCTTACCCTGCACGAAATACTCCGCCGCATGGAGCAGGGCTCCCAGTATGACTTTCCGGTCGTCGATGGTGACGGCAACCTGTTCGGCACGCTTTCTTTTCAGGATATCCGCCGGCTGTTAACCAGCCAGGAAGCCGACACCTTGATTATCGCCTCAGATATTGCTTACACTGATCCGCCGATCGTCCACCCCGGCGATACACTCGACGTTGCGCTGGATAAGTTCGCCTTGCGTGACGTCGGCTTTATCCCGGTAATGGAGCCGGGTCTTGGCGGGCGGCTGGTCGGTATCCTGCGGCGCTACGATCTAACGCAGTATTACAATCGCAAGCTGGTGGAGAACCTTTCCGAAGGGTAACCGGAGATGTTGTCGGGTTTCTCCGTCTCGCCTTCGCCAAGCGTCAGAACGCTGATCTGCAACTTTGTTACCAAGATCATTCCGGGTTTATTCCTAATAGCGCCGATCAGCCCACAAAAAAAACCGGTGGGCAATACCCACCGGCAGGAAAGTTTGCTTCGAATCCCCGGCTACACGTTGTTCGGCATAACCTGGTGTTCCGGTTTGTCTTCGTCCTGGTCCTGCCGGACCGAGATGTTGAAGGACAGCTCCTCGACGCCCTCCTGATGGTCGATAACGACATTGCAGTCGCCGGCAAACTGACCGCGCAGGATCTCCTCGGCCAGCGGATCTTCCAAGTGCTTCTGAATCGCCCGGCGCAGCGGCCGTGCGCCCAGCGAGGGATCGTACCCCTTGTGGGCCAGGAATTGGCGTGCCGCCTCGGTAAGGGTAAAGGAGATGCCCCGTTCGGCCAGCCGCCGGGCCACATCACCCAGAAGCAGGTCCACGATCTTTAAAATCTCTGGAATGCCCAACTGATGGAAAACAATCGTTTCATCAATGCGGTTGAGCAGTTCCGGATTGAACAGTTTTTTTATCTCGGCGGTGACTTTCTTTTTCATGTTCTCGTATGATCCCTCCACGGCCTCGTGGGCAAAACCAACCGTTTTCGCGTCGCGCATCTCCCGGGTGCCGATGTTCGAGGTCATGATGACCACCGTATTTTTAAAGTCCACCTTGCGGCCGAAGCTGTCGGTGAGCGTGCCGTCATCCAGAAGCTGTAACAGGATATTGTACACTTCCGGGTGGGCCTTTTCAATCTCGTCTAAGAGGACCACGGAGTACGGCTTGCGCCGAACCTTTTCGGTCAACTGGCCGCCTTCTTCGTACCCGACGTATCCCGGTGGGGCGCCGATCAGGCGCGACACGGAGAACTTTTCTAAGTACTCGGACATGTCAATACGTACCAGGGCGTCGGCGTCCTCAAAAAGGAACTCGGCCAGCACGCGGGCCAGCTCGGTCTTGCCCACGCCGGTGGGGCCCAGGAAAACAAACGAGCCAATCGGCCGGCGGGGGTCACCGAGTCCGGCACGGGAGCGGCGGATCGCCCGCGTTAGAGCGGCAATCGGCTCGTGCTGCCCGATCACCCGGCAGTTGAGTTCCTCTTCCATGCGCAGCAGTTTCTTGGATTCTCTTTCTTCCAGCCGGAAGAGCGGAATCCCGGTGATCACCGAGACGACCTGGGCAACGTCTTCGGCGGTCAAAGTGTAGGTCTTTCGCTCCCGGTCTTCTTCCCACTTGTGCAGTTGCTCGGCGAGCTCGTCACGCGCGAACTTCAATTGGTCGCGCAACTGGGCGGCTTTCTCGAACTCCTGGTTCTTGACCGCTTGTTCCTTTTCCTTGACCACGCGTTTGATGCCCTGTTCGAGTTTGCTGATCGAATCCGGCCGGGTATGCGAGGTCAGGTGTGCCCGTGATCCCGCCTCGTCGATGATGTCGATGGCCTTGTCCGGCTGATACTTGCCGGTAATGTAACGGTCGGAAAGCTTGACGGCGGTCTCGATCGCTTCGTCAGAGATGATAATCTTGTGGTGGTCTTCGTACCGGGACCGCAGGCCCTTGAGGATCTTGATCGTGTCGGTATGCGTCGGCGCTTCGACCATCACCGTCTGGAACCGGCGCTCCAACGCCCCGTCCTTTTCGATATACTTGCGATATTCGTTGAGCGTGGTGGCCCCGATGCATTGCAACTCGCCGCGGGAGAGGGAGGGTTTGAAAATGTTGGAGGCATCCAATGACCCCTCCGCGCCCCCGGCACCGACGATAGTATGCAACTCGTCAATGAAGATGATCACGTCTTTAGAACTGGTAATCTCATTTAATACCGCCTTCAGCCGTTCTTCAAACTGTCCGCGGTACTTGGTGCCGGCGACCAGTGAGGCCATATCCAGGGTGACCAGGCGCTTGTTTTCTAGGGTTTGCGGGACCTGCCCGGCGACGATGCGCTGGGCCAGACCTTCAGCGATGGCGGTCTTGCCCACGCCGGGTTCGCCGATCAAGACCGGATTGTTCTTCTTGCGGCGTGAGAGGATCTGGCTGACGCGCTCGATCTCCTGATCCCGCCCGATGATCGGGTCAAGCTCCCCGCGGCGGGCCATTTCGGTCAGCTCGCGGCCGAAATGGTCCAAAGCCGGTGTCTTTGATTTTTTCCGTTTGCGGCTAAACGAGGAAGGCCGGCCGCTGTTGATGTTTTTTAATTCTTCGTACGCTTCTTTGTAGTCGATGTCATACATCGACAATACCTGGGCCGCCACACCCTCTTCGTCCTTTAACAACGCCAGCAGGATGTGCTCGGTGTCGATATCCTTCGACTTCAGCGCCCGGGCCTCCTGTCCGGAGATTTCCAGTGTCTTTTTGGCCCGCGCGGTCAGGGGAAGCTGCCCCATGGTCATGGTCCCGCCGGAAGGCTGGACGACCTCCTCGATGGACTGTTTGAGCTCGTTGAGGTCCAGGCCGATGTCGGTGATGATTTCGACAGCCCTTCCCTCCCCAAGCCGGATCAGCCCCAAAAGCAGGTGCTCTGTTCCGATGTAGTCGTGACGCAGGCGGGCCGCCTCATCGCGGGCGTACTCAATGGCTTTGCGGGCAGCTTCGGTAAACATTTCATTCATGCGGGCGACTCCCTGGGACACCACGGTGCGTCCCCTGTAACCGCATCGTGGAATGCTGGTCAGTTCCCATATAGTATATCGGTAGCCTGAGGTGGAACGTTTGTCACCTTTTATTCTTCGTCAGTCGCTGTTTCGCCGGTTTTCGAGGTATCGTTTTCGATGTCGTCCATTACCCGGATCGCCGGCCAGAGCCGTTGACGGACCAGCTTGGCGCGGGCGATGTCGCGTTCCTCCGCCGACATGCGTCGCCGCATCAGTCGCTGGAGATGCGCCCGCTGGCTGGAGAGCAAGAGCTCATTTACATCGGCAAAGCTGATCCCTTTAACAATACCCGCGGTCACGCCAAGCCGGACCGCAGACAGAAGATTCATTACTTCGTCTGAGGTCAGCACCCGGGCCAAGGCCAGAATTCCCAGTGCCCGCCAGATCTTGTCCTTGATCTGATGCGGAGCATCGGCAAACAGCCGGTTGCGGGCGTCTTGTTCATAGGCGATCAACTGCCGGGTGACCTTCTCCAGCGATTCGATCAGGTCGTCCTCCGAACGGCCGAGAGTCGTCTGATTCGAGACTTGAAACAGGTTGCCCAGTACATCCGACCCTTCGCCGTAAAACCCGCGCACCGTCAAACCGATCTTGGCCACCTGGGAAAGCACGTTGTCCATGTCCTTGGTCAAGACCAGTCCGGGAAGGTGAATCAACACCGAAGCGCGCATCCCGGTCCCCACGTTCGTCGGGCAGGCGGTCAAGTATCCCAGCCGCGGGTCGGTATCATACTCCAGGACCGAGGAGAGCCGCTCGTCGATGTCGCTGGCCAGCGCCATCGCCTGGTGGACATTCATCCCCGAACTGACCGCCTGGATGCGCAGGTGATCCTCTTCATTGACCATCAGGCTGGCGGTTTCGTCATCGGCGATGAACAGCCCGCGCGGGCGATCGTCGCGCAAGAACTCCAGACTGATTAAATGCCGCTCGATCAGAATTTCGCGGGAGAATTCATCAATCTCGCTGGAGGGGAAGAAGTTTCCCGAGGCGGTGACCCCGGTTTTTTCCATCGCCGCACTGATGAGGTCGACGACCTGCTGGTGCCGCTCGGTATCGGCGCGCGGGGGATACAAGTGATGGGCTACGTTGCGCGCCAAGCGCACGCGGCTGGATAAGACGATGTCGGCCCGCTCTCCTTCGCCGGAGAGCCAAGCTGCCGGCCGGCTGCCCAACTCTTGCAGTGACCCCATCAGTTCAGCCTGTTTTGTCGCTCACCTGAGGCCGGGGGCTCAGCGCGCGGAGACGGTCGCGCAGGGCGGCTGCTTCTTCGAAGTTCTCTTCTTCGATAGCCTGTCGCAACTCCTCTTTGAGCCTGACCTCTTCAGCCAGCGGGGCCATGGCGCCGCTACGCGAACGCGGCGTACGGCCGCGATGAATGGTCGAGCCGTGAATCCGGCGCAAAAGGTCTTCCAGCGGCTTTTCGAATGCCTTGTAGCAGCGCCCGCAACCAAACCGCCCGATCTTGGAGAACTCAACGAATTCCATCCCGCAGCCCGGGCACTCCAGGTCGGCGACCTTTCGTCCCTTGCCCGCAACTCCTTCCTTGACCATTCCCGCCAGAAACTCCGCCAGCGGAAAGGGAACGTCATCCAGCGGGTTGCCGAAACCTTTCTTGCGCGCGCACTCCTTGCACAGGTTCAGCCGGACTTTTTTGTCGTTGCGGATCTGGGTTAAGTGAACGCTGGCCTCATTTTTTCCACAGTTTTCACATTTCATCGTCGCCACCCCCGTGTGCGATGCGGGGACCAACCTGTTGATAATAAACGGGCCGCGATCCCGCCAGGCAAGCAAAAAGCCCCGCTAATTACATACCGCACATACAATCCATATATCGGCGGCCGGGTGTTTGTTCCACGCCATTTGCTAAAATTCTCTTGACTACCCTGGCCCTGCCGGGGCCATCGGGCCATCCGTTTCGGGTCGCAACCGTCCGTCAACGATGCGAAAAACCCGATCCGAGCGCCGGGCCAGGTCAGGATTGTGCGTGGCGATCAAGAAGGCCCGACCCGCTCTCTCTTTTAATACGCACAACAACTCGTGGAGGTCACCGGCGGTAGCTACATCCAGATTCCCGCTGGGTTCGTCGGCCAGAACCAGCGACGGTGAGCCGACCAGGGCGCGGGCAACCGCGACCCGCTGCTGTTCACCGCCGGAGAGCTTCCCCGGCCGATGGTCGGCGCGATCGCTCAGGCCGACGTCCTGGAGAACACGACTGGCGATTTTGAAGGCGCGTGCCGGTTCCATCTGGCCGACCAAAAGCGGCATGGCTACGTTTTCCACGGCGGTGAATTCGGCGAGCAGGTGATGAAACTGGAACACGAAGCCCAGCTGGCTATTGCGCAGCCGGGCCCGCTCGCTCTCACCCAGCGCGTAGGGGTTAAGTTCGCCGATCAGCACCTCTCCGTCACTGGGCGGGTCCAACGCCCCAACGATATGCAAAAGGGTGCTTTTGCCCACACCGCTCGGGCCAATCACCGAGACCATCTCGCCGGCATGCACCTCCAGATCCACCCCCTTGAGCACCTCCAACTTGCCTCCCGGAGAGAAGAAGTGCTTGATCAGTCGTGAAATCCGGCACACCCTATTCACGGCGCCTCCTGCGCGTTGTTCTCCTGCGTATGCTGCATGTTGGGTCATGCCTGCTTTTCCCAACAGGAGTGTGCAGCCGGCTGCCTTGTTTCCCTTGATTTGGACGGTTTGATGCCGGACTGTTCATCGTTGTTCACTCAAGCCTGAATACTTCGACCGGATATAATCGTGCCGCACGCCGCGCCGGATAGATTGTAGCCAGAAACGAGACCAAAAGCGCGACCGCGCAGACCAAAAGCACGTCCGGCACTTGCACATCTACGGGCAAGGAATCAATAAAGTAAATCTCCGGCGGCAAGGGAATAAAATCAAACGTGTCCTGCAGCCAGCATAACAAGAGACCGACCACCGAACCGGCCAGGGTGCCCATCGCACCTATGACCGTACCCTTGATGAGAAAGATCCTGGTGATCCCCTTGGTCGGTGCGCCCATGGCTTTCAAAATGGCGATGTCCTTGCGCTTGTCGATCACGATCATGATTAACATCGAGATGATGTTGAACGCCGCCACGGCCACGATTAAGCACAACGCCAGAAACAGCGCGTACTTCTCCAACTGCATCCAGGAGAACAAGTTCTTGTGCATGTGCATCCAATCGGTGGCGAAAAAGGGCGGGCCGAGCACCTCCTCAATCGCCCCCGCGATTTCGTCGGCCTTTTTCCAATCGTCAGTCATCACCTGAAAGCCGGTAACCCGGTCACCCAGGAAAAACAACTCCTGCGCATCGGCCAAGGCGATATAGGTCAGGTTGGCATCGTATTCATACATCCCTGTCTCGAAAATCCCCGCCACGGCAAACTTCATCACTTTCGGTGAGGCGGTGAAGTCCTGCCCGCGCAGCGAAAAGAGGACGACCTCCTCGCCGAAATCCACGTCCAATCGTTCGGCCAGGGTAAGGCCCAGAAAGATCTGGCGCATGCCGTCGGCGTCGCGGTCGAGATTATACCTTCCCCGGACGATGGACTCCTTGACCCGGGTGACGAGTTTTTCTTTTTCCGGAACGATGCCCCGCACGACGACGCCGTCGTTTTCCACCGCCGAGGAGATGGCCGCCTTGAAATAAATAAATGGCGCAACGGCCATGATATGCGGCTGCCGCACCAGGACCGATTCTATGGCCGCGTATTCGTCAATTCCTTCGGCGAAGACATCGAAAATGGAAATGTGGGCCGTGGTATTGATGATGCGTTCTTTGACCGTTCCCTCAAACCCGTTCATCATGGCCAGGGCGAAGGTCAGCGCGGCCACACCAACGGTGATCCCCAAAACGGCGATCAGGGAGATAATCGAGATGAAGCCTTCTTTTTGCCGGGAGCCCAGATACCGGCGGGCGATAAACAGAGAGTATCCCATACCGGCCTATGTCCCCTCCGGCCTCATCGTGGGAAAGAGAATCACGTCCCTGATTGAGGTAGCCCCGGTTAAAAGCATCACCAGCCGGTCGACGCCGAACCCGACCCCACCGGTGGGCGGCAGGCCATACTCCAGCGCGCGGATGTAATCTTCGTCCATAATGTGCGCTTCTTCATCCCCGGCTTTCGCCAATTCCGCCTGGGCTTGGAAGCGTTTACGTTGCTCGTCGGGATCGGTCAGCTCGGAAAACGCGTTACCTATTTCCTTACCGCCAATAAAGAGTTCGAAGCGTTCGGCGAGTGTCTCGTCTTCGCGATGCACCTTGGCCAGCGGGCTGATCTCCCGTGGATAATCGGTGATAAAAGTCGGCCGCTCCAGTTGAGGCTGAACCCGTTGTGAAAACACCGCGTCGATCAGCTTCCCCCGGGTGTTTTTCCCCGCGACCTCCACCCCGACTGATTCGGCCATCTTGCGCAATTCAACGACGGATTCCGCTGAGAAATCACACCCGGTGGCGTCCTTGATGGCCTGCATCAGCGGCTTCTGCTCCCACAAACCGGAAATATCGATCACCCGCTCGCCTGACTGCACGGTTTCCTCCCCGCGTACTGCACGGGCCGTATGCAGAATCAGCTCCTTAAGCAAATCCATGATATCTCGATAGTCGGCGTAGGCCATGTAAAACTCAACCATGGTAAACTCGGGGTTGTGCTCCCGGTCCATGCCCTCGTTGCGAAAGTCCTTGCACACCTCGTAAACCCGGTCGAACCCGCCGACGATGAGCCGCTTGAGGTAAAGTTCGTCGGCGATGCGCAGATACAGCTTCATATCCAGCTTATGATGATGGGTGATGAATGGCCGGGCGGCAGCCCCGCCGTACAACGGCTGCAAGACCGGGGTTTCCACTTCCAAAAAACCGTGGTTGTCCAGAAAACTCCGGATCGCCCACAGGGTTTTGGCGCGCGCTTCAAAGACGGGCTTTACCTCCGGGTTGACGATCAAATCCAGGTATCGCCGACGATACCGGATATCGACGTCGGTCAGCCCGTGCCATTTTTCGGGCAGGGGCAAAAGCGACTTGGCCAGCATTGCAAAACCCTGGACCCTGACGGTGACCTCGCCGGTGCGCGTTTGGAACACTTCGCCGTTGACCCCGATGATATCCCCGATATCAAAATCATCAAACAGGGCGTACATCTGGTCACCCACTACATCTTTTCGCAGGTAACACTGCAGTTGGCCGGTCTGGTCCTGCAGGTGGAAAAAGCATGTCTTGCCGTGCGCGCGGACCGACATGATGCGCCCGGCGACGGAGACATTTTGGCCCTCGAGCGCGGCAGAGTTCTGCTTGACTTCACCCAAGCGGTGCGACCGGTCATACCGGTAAGGGAACGGGTTTACCCCCTTTTCCCGCAGCCGAAGTAGCTTTTCCCTGCGGTGTCCAACCGGATCGGTTTTTTCGTCGGCCAAGCATACCCCCGTTTTGTTGTACAACGCGCGGGAATATACGGCGGAGCCAAAGTACAGTCAATTGCTACCGAGGTCAACCGGTTGAGGCAGCCAATTGTCACCGACTCCGCGGAGTCTCACGGCCTGGCGAAGTCTGGTGAATCTGAGATGACTTCGGAACGTACCGGCCAAAACAAAGCGCCGCCGTGCGCGGAAAAATGGAGCTGATCGGGATCGAACCGACGACCTGTACGTTGCGAACGTACCGCTCTCCCAACTGAGCTACAGCCCCACTTGTCGCCTGGGCCGGGGAAATCCCGGCCGACGGTTTCTAATATATCTTGTCGGCTACATGGGGCAAGCCAAATCACGACCGGGACACGAGGGACGGTTTTGACAGAAATCAGAATCTTTGCACTGCCTTGTCGTTGAACCCCCGGAATTCTTCTGGACATTCGCCGTTTACGCTTATATAACTGGGCAAACAACCCGCAGGGTGGGGGTTCGAGGCAAAGGTCGCCGATGGGCGACGACGATTTCCAAGAAGGCAAATCCGAAGGTGGCAGAAACCGCAAAGGTGGTTGGATGACAGCCGGTGCCAGACCGCAAAGCATCCAGATTAAGGCGAAGTCATATTTTGCCAAAGACCCTGCCGTACGCACACACCAGGAACGCAAGGATTTCTTGAGAGTCTTGGGAGTCGAACATCCCGGCCATTTCCTGGCCAGCGTCTGGTCCCCGGCATGGGAGGAGGCGGTCGACCAGGTTCTGGACCCCCGGTCAAGTTCGCTCCGTCCGCTGAAGACGACTCACTTTCATTTCAAGTGGGCCGTAGGGGCGATCAACCTTTTGCCCCGGCAAACGCGCCTGAACATCATCGGTTTGAAAATGAAGCCTGCGGGATTGGAAGGGGCGATCCGAGCCCTGCTCGCCAAGGCGGGATATCCGGAAAAGGATTTTATCGTCGAAGACGTGGAAGTGCTGCGGTTTATTCACTCCGAGTATTCAATCAAGGTGCGCACCACCGAGGCGCAGCGGTTGCGGATGGAAGTATCACATTATCTCCCGGTGGCCGAGGAAATCTTCCACCGCTTCGCCGAACCCTTTGAGGTTCCGGTGACGACCGTTTACATCTGTGCCCCACCGCGCCGGAAAAAATTTGTGCTCAAACTGAAAGAACCCGATCGCGTGGAGCTTTCCGCGGCCCCCGTCGAACAGCTCGCTTCATTCGCCGACCAGATCGTCGAGCGTGCCGCGCTGCACGACGCGTTGGGCGACGTGTTAGGCACGATCATCCGCGATCCGCATTATTTGCTTTCCGCCACCGGCGAGTTGTATTCGTTCCATCATTACCAGTTGTTTTTGAATATGGATGATGACCAATTCGGCTTTTTCCGGCCGGTCTTCACCATGCTGGGGGAGGAGCTGGGCAGAGAACAGGAGTGGTATAGCAAGTACCGCTCGGCATACATCAGCGAGTTCACCCGCATCAAAGACCGGGCCCACGAGGTAATGCGCATCCTCGAGGACGCCCGGGACATCGTGGATGAATACATCGGCAGCCCGGGTGAGTTTCCCCTGGTCAAGACGGGGGTGGAAAAGCGGCTGGGCATCGATGCGGTCAAGCGCGCCGATTTAATTGGTGAGCTTTTCGGCGAACGGTCCCCCGAGCCGGGTGCGGAGGGTTAGGCATGCACAGGATCGTAGACAAAAAGGAACTGGCCCCCGAAACGGTAATGTTTAAGGTCGAGGCGCCGTGGATTGCCCGCAAGATCCAGCCCGGCCAATTTATCATCATCCGCCTCGACGAAAAAGGTGAACGCATCCCCCTGTCGGTTTCCGGGTGGGATACCGTTGCGGGGACGCTGCGCCTGATCGTGCAGGGTGTCGGGTATACCAGCAAGAAGATGATTGCTCTGGTTGTTGGCGATTCGATTTTGGACGTTGTTGGCCCGCTGGGCCGCAAGACGCATCTTCCCGAAGGCGGGACGGCGGTGGTCATCGGCGGGGGGTACGGTACCGGGGCGATCATCCCCACGGCGATCGAGCAGAAAAAGGCCGGCCGCCGCGTCGTTGGCATCATCGGCGCGCGCACCAGGAATTTGGTATTGCTGGAAGATGAGCTGCGTGCCGCCTGCGATGAGGTAGTCGTGACCACTGACGATGGTTCGTACGGCCGCAAGGGATTGGTCACCGATGCGCTGAATGATATTCTCGAACATGAAGACGTCGGAGCGGTGTTGGCGGTTGGGCCGGTGCCGATGATGCGTGCGGTCTCGGAGATGACCCGGCCGAAAAACGTCCCGACAATGGTCTCGCTCAATGCGATCATGGTCGATGGGACGGGGATGTGCGGCGCCTGCCGGGTAACCGTTGGCGGCGAAATCAAGTTTGCCTGCTATGACGGTCCGGACTTTGACGGCCATCTCGTGGACTACGACCAGTTGGTGATGCGCCAAAGGACTTACTTAAAACAGGAAGCGGTAGCCATGGAGGTTTTCAACCGCGAGTGCGCGGGGGGATCGGCTGAGAGATGAATGAGGACAGCACCGTTATGGAACCCAAGACACTGACCCCTCGCCAGCGCATGCAGATCCCACGGCAGCCGATGCCGGAGCAAAAGCCGGAAGTCCGGCGGCACAACTTTGACGAGGTTCCCCTCGGCTACGATGCGGAAACGGCGATTACCGAAGCCAATCGCTGTATCATGTGCAAGGTCCCGCACTGCATCGACGGGTGCCCGGTGTTTATCGACATTCCGGCATTTGTTGACCTGGTTACCCGAGGTGAATTCGCCCGGGCGGCACAAAAAATCAAGGAGACCAATATCCTCCCCGCGATTTGCGGCCGTGTTTGCCCACAAGAAAACCAGTGCGAATTGCAGTGTGTCCTCAGCAAAAAGTATAAACCCGTGGCCATCGGGCGGCTGGAACGTTTTGTTGCGGATTATGAACGCGAACACAATCTCGTCGTTGACCCCGTAGTCCCTCCGCCCACCGGGTGCAAGATCGCCGTCGTCGGTTCCGGCCCGGCCGGGTTGACCGCGGCGTCCGAGATGGCCCGGCGCGGGCATCAGGTCGTCATCTATGAAGCCCTGCATCAAGCGGGCGGGGTGTTGTTCTATGGCATTCCCCGCTTCCGTTTGCCCGCCGGCGTCATCAACTCGGAATTGGAATATCTCAAGAAGATGGGTGTGGAAATCCAGGTCAACAAAGTGATCGGGAAGCTGGCCACACCGGAAGAGTTGATGGAAGAAATGGGTTTCGATGCGATCTTTTTGGGAACCGGGGCAGGGCTGCCGCGTTTCCCGCGTGTTCCCGGTGAGAACTTGAATGGCGTTTATTCGGCCAATGAGTATTTGACCCGCTTAAACCTAATGGGTGCCTACACCTTCCCCGAGGCGATCACGCCGGTTTTCTGCGGCAAACGCGTGGCGGTTTTCGGCGCGGGCAATACCGCGATGGACGCCGCGCGCACCTCGATCCGTCTCGGGCCGGAGAATGTCACTATCTACTATCGCCGCACCCGTGAGGAAGCCCCCGCACGCGTTGAGGAAATCGAGCACGCCATGCAGGAAGGTGTGCACTTCGAATGGCTGACCGCGCCGTTGGAGTTTTACGGGGACGACAATTATTTCGTGAAACGGGCGAGGCTCCAGCGGATGAAACTCGGCGATCCGGACGAATCCGGCCGGCGGCGTCCCGAGCCAATCCCCGGTTCAGAGTTCGGGGTCGATGTTGATACAGCGATCTTCGCCCTGGGCTTCGGCGTCAACCCACTGATTAAAGAAGCTACCCCCGATCTGGAGACCGATCGCCGGGGGGTGGTCAAGGCCAGTGCCGAGACGGGGATGACATCTATTGATGGTGTTTTTGCCGGGGGAGATGTTATGACCGGTGGGGCGACGGTAATTTTGGCGATGGGCCAGGCGAAGATCGCCGCCCGCGGTATGCACAACTGGCTAATCGATAAGAAGGGCTTAAACCTCCCCAAGGAAAAACCCCCCGAACCAGTCTCCCGCGCCAAGAGGAAATCCAAGAAAACGTAGTTGTTGACATATATAGGTGCATCATAAAAGGTCAAAAACTCAGTCGTAGGTCGGGTTCCGAATGGAGCAAAGCGCAATGAGAAACCCGACACTTGCTGCAAGACTCACTTGATTGTCGGGTTTCTCCGCCTGGCCTCGGCGAGTCGTCGGAACGCGACCTACGAAACTACATGGTAAACCGAGAGATTGCCACGCTTCGCCCTCAATGACGCCTGTATTCGACGTGCGCCAATACATACGGGACGGGGCAGATGAGGACATCTGCCGCCCACAACATCCCCTTTTGTCACCCCTGCGAAGGCAGGGGTCCAGACAACTTTTTCACGGCACCATGTCTGGATTCCCGCCGCAGTTTATCCCCACGAAGACGGGGGCGGGAAAGACACATTGGTGAACCGCACTTATGGGACAGCCTCTGGACATCTGCCGCCCACAAAGATCTTGCGTAGAGGCAGGTTTCAAACCTGCCCCGTGATTCATTTCAACAACCCCGGGCGGGTTTCAAACCCGGCCCTCCAGGGCTCAGCGGGATCGTCGGCAGGCGACCTCCCGGCTGAAGATTCTGCTTTTGCTGCCAAGGCGAATGATGTATTGTTGATTCCATGAGAATCGTACATTCATCGGCGGTCCGGCGCAGGCTGACCGGATGCGTGCTCATTCTCGCCAGCTTGATTCTGCCTTTTGGCTGTGGAGGGCAGGATGCCGACACCTGGCCTAAAATCACGCGCTCGGGCGTATTCCGCGTCGGCACCGACGCTACGTATCCTCCGTTTGAAACGGTGGACACCAAGACCGGCGACGTCGTGGGTTTCGATATCGACCTCATGCGTGCTATCTGTGCCAGGTATGAGCTAAAGCCGGAGTTTATCATCACCCCCTTTGACGGCATCGTCCCCGGGTTGACGACCGCCAAGTACGATGCGATAATCTCGGCGTTTACCATCACTCCCCAAAGAGCCCGCCGTGTTTTGTTCTCCCGGCCATACTACAGCGCCGGCCAGGCAATCGCCGTCCGGTTGGACGACAGCACGATCACGAGCATCGAGGATTTGAAAGGCAAAAGCATCGGCGTGCAACTGGGAACAACCGGCGAGCGGATGGCGCATCGCGTTTCCGGCGCGGAAATTTTCAGTTATGAAAGCATCGGCGCCGCGTTTCTTGACCTGGAGAACGAGCGGGTGGACGCGGTGATCAACGACGAGCCCACCTCGCGCATCATTATTGCCCGGCGCAAATCAGCCAAGATCGTCGGGCCGCGACTCTCCGATGAGCAGTATGGAATCGCCGTGCGCCAGACCGATTCGACATTGGTTGAAAAAATCAACCTTGCTTTGATCATCTTCGCCGAAGACGGCACGCTTGACTCATTAAATAAGAAGTGGTTCGGCGTGCTGGAGTAACGGCAGCCACCCGCCCATCCGTCTTTGCGAGCGACCGGAGGGAGCGTGGCAATCTCTTTTTCAAAGAATTGATTTATGAATAACATGTTGGGCAATGCCTAATCTAGAGGTTGTTATTCGCGCGGATGCGGGAATCCATGTGACGGGTGGCCCACCATTCAGGGAGTGTTGAAAACACGAAGGATGTAGGTGCGTCTTTACTAACTTGTTGTCTTTCAATAAGATAACCTCCCCAAATTGAGGGGCCGTCTGGTGCGTGTGTGGCAAGTGCGCAGATATCCCATTAAATCCTTTGACAAAAACCAGAAAATATTGCACTCAACGGAAACATGGAGTGAGCATTGGCCGAGCGGTACAGAGGTTCAACAAGTGGGTCACGGCAAGGGAACAGGAGATCGTGTTGAAAGACACGTCATGTATTAATCAAAACCCGATGAATTCCCGCAGCTCGCTTTGCGTGGCAGACGACGCATCCGGCACACACTCTGCTCCCTTGGGGATGGTAGTCAAGAATCACTGTGGCCCCGCCCCCGGTCGATCATCAGGAGTCGGCATGCGCAAGCTCCACATCGGCATTATCGACCTGGTGGCGAAGGCCCCCACTCGAACAATGTGGGCGCGTATTATGCACCCCAATTTCGCGAGCATCATGCCCCAGGTTATCGCCCGGTGGTGCGAAGAAGAAGGGCACGACGTCACGCTCATTTGTTATACCGGTTACGAGGATATTCTTGAGGAGTTACCGGATAACGTTGACCTCGTTTTCATTGGCGCATTTACGGACGCCGCGCAAATGTCGTATGCGTTGAGCAACCTGTTACGGTCGAGGGGCGCAATCACCGTGATCGGCGGCCCCCACGCCCGCTGCTATCCGCAGGACGCTCAGCAGTACTTCGACTATGTTCTGGGCTTTACCGACAAAACGGTGCTTTGTGACGTCTTGCAGGATTGCTCGCAACACCGGCCGACGGGCGTATATCTCTCGGCTGCCGGGCACCCCGCGGCGCTCCCCGGAGTTCGCGAGCGCTGGAAATTCATCGAACAGACTCTCCGGAAGGCCCCCCTGATCAAAATTGTTCCTATGATCGGCAGTCTGGGGTGCCCGTACTCCTGCAGCTTTTGCATCGACGCGAGCGTGCCGTATCAGCCGTTGGACTTCGACGTGATGAAGGACGATCTGCGGTTTCTTTTGCGGAAGTTTAAGCGGCCGCGTGTCGGGTGGCACGACCCAAACTTTGGCATCCGGTTCAACGATTACATGGGCGCGATTGAGGAGGCGGTGCCTCCGGGCAGGATCGATTTCGTGGCCGAAACCACTCTGGCCCTTTTGTCGGAGCCGCACATGAAACGGCTTAAACGAAATGGGTTCAAAGCAATCCTGCCCGGGATCGAGTCCTGGTTCGACATGGGCAAGAAGTCGAAGACCGGCAAAAGTACAGGAATGGACAAAGTCCGGAAGGTCTCCGAACAGATCAATATGATCTTGAGGTACATCCCTTATGTACAAGCCAACTTTGTAGTCGGCCTCGATACTGATCAAGGCCCGGAACCTTTTGCGTTGACGAAGAGATTCCTGGACCTGTCACCAGGCGCGTTTCCGGCATATTCGCTGATCTCGGCGTTTGGACAGGCCGCGCGGCTCAACCTCGAATACCAACGTGCCAACCGCGTCCTGCCGTTCCCGTTTCACTTCCTGGACAACAACCACGCGATGAACGTGAGGCCTTTGCATTATTCCTGGACCGAGTTCTATGACCATTTGATCGATTTGACCAAGTACTCGTTTTCCTGGCGGATGATTCTCAACCGCTTAAGAGCAACCAAGGACACGGTTCCGCGGGGGCTTAACGTCGTGCGGGCGGTGTCGTCAGAAGGTTTTGGCCGGATTAAATACTACACCGGAATTCGTCGACGGCTCGACACCGACCCGCAGTTCCGGGGCTATTTCGAACAGGAGACCACCGAGCTTCCGCAATTCCATGTGGATCAGGTACGAAAGGACCTGGGGCCGATGTGGGAGTGGCTGCCGGAAGGTGCGCTAGATCATGATCCCAACGCCTACCTTAATTCGGAGAGGGAGAAGCTCCTTGCGCAGACGAGTGTCAAAGCCGTCTAAGGTTCTGCCGGATCGTCGTTGCTGGGGACGGGTGGCCTACCATTTATGGTGGGCTTCCCAAATGTGAAATACCACTGTAGAACTATCGGTTCAGAAGCCGGATCATCTCCGGGAATCCCACTATGGTAGTGGGGAGTGGATTTGAACCACCGACCGGAGCCTGTCCCGCCGCAAGGTGGCGGGAGGTTATGAGCCCTACGGTGAAATCTGCCCCACCGCCCGCCTCAACGCCCTATCCCCCACTCGCGCATAGACTTCCGTGGTCGTAATCTGCCGGTGCCCCAGTGCCCGCTGGACGAAGTCGAGGTGTCCCATCCCTCCATCCGTCAGAACTCCGCTTCATTTCTCATTCCTCATGGGTGAAGGAGCGGGAAACAACTTGAAATCCACTTTGTAGAGTTGTACTTCCACGTCGGGTGTGCAGTTAAGGGCATACCAAATTGAATCATCGGCCTCACGGCAAATGACCAAGCCTTGGACGGATTCGTTTTTTTGGGCCATGTGCTTCCTTACCCAGCCAATATAGCGCAGTACTTGACCTACAGTTGTATCACTGCTCTGGTCCCGTTTCAATTCAATCACAAGCCAACGCGGCTCCGCCCGGTGCTTTGCCAAAATATCGATCCGCCCAATACCGCAGGGATATTCATAGCCTGCCAAGTCGCCGTCTTCCAGATATATAGCCCAGTCTTTGCCAAGCGAGGTGTTATCCCAATTATCACGCAAGAATTCATGCAGATGTCGTTCCAACCCGAAGAGCTGCGTACCGTTATTACCGTCTCCATCATCATCAGTAGGCTTATCTACCCTCCACCACAGAGCATCCAAGGTCCAAAGATCCACTCCGATCTCTTGAGCAATCCGTAACTGAACGGCATTGACTCTTTCGTATCTCTCTCCGAACGAAAGACCGCGTTCGAACTCAGGCCAGATACCTGTCTTTTTCATGGCTGCCTCGGATACACTATTCCAGACGGCATAACGGTCAGGGTATGAAATCAACAGAAGTGGTGTGAGAACTCCCCTCCCAAGGCCCGGGACAGATGCGCCGCCTCCCTGTGAGACGAGTTTATCCAAGCGTTCACGGATCAGATGACTCTCATCAAGCAAGATGGCAAGTGCATCGCGCAATCTGTTCATATCTGCACAGATTTGTGGCCCCTTCCGGTGAAGTCCCTGCCAATGGCGGTTATTCCTAAATAAAAGAAAATCTCTGAAATCTTCCTCTGTCAGGTCGGACAAATTTGACGGATTGAAAACCTTCTGAAAACGCGCGAGTACCTCATCACGAGCGCTTACAATGTATTGCAACTCCTTGTCTCCCGCCCGAAGCCTGGCAAGAGCCCCTCGCAACTCGCTTACCGCCGATTTCATCCGTGATTTAGTGATCATCTCATTCCTTCCTGCGACATGTCTCTACCCTTAAAGCATAGCCCTACGCCCATGAAGAAGGTAGGAGTAAACTAAGCGCTTCGAGACAGCCGTTGACATTGTCCGGGTCGAGTGGATACCTATCCCGTGGCTTTAGCAGGTTCAGATAGGCAGAAGGCGATGGCTCGAATGACGCTTTCCCCTTACGCTTGAAGGCTTTGTAACAGTACCCATTTGTGACGATTACCATCCTGCATTCTGGGAAGTGTGAGGCATAGGCTTTCGCTTGATCCGGTGCATAATCCAATCCTTGACTGAAACCCTTAGTTTCGAGTATAAGAACACGTCCTTTGGTCTTCCTGCCAAAAGGTTTTGAGAAGCAGACTACATCTGCTCGTTTGCGATCTTTGACGGGTAATTCAATCTTGATTTGTTGTTCAGCCCATCCTAACGCTAGCAGTAAGGGAATTACAAGGAAAGTGCGTGTCTCATGTTCCCGGATGTCAGTCCAATCGAAATCTCCTGCTGCGGCGTAGTAGTATCTGGCTAATAAGCGGATCCGATTAAATTCCATTGTCAGGTCTTCAGCCGCACCAGGGCGTAACCCCTGACGGATGAGGAATTCAAGGATTTCCTGATCGTCAACGGGATTGGTTTCTCGAGGCTCGGGATCAAGACTCCGCTTGGCTCGAACGTTGGAGATAAGCTCATCGGCAAGTTCTTTAAGGTGTGGTTGCCATACTTGTTGAATGGTTGCCCGGACAAGCCCTTTAAACCTGATTGGCTGTTTGGGTACACGCCAATCTACGTAACAATACGCTCGAAGGTCCCAACCGTCGAAATCCCGGAGCCAGTCTTTGTCGTCCTGACCTCTATGCCGGCCATCGCGCTCCACTACTTGACCCACGGCTACAATTTCGGACATACCCCGTTTCATGATTACCATATCACCAGCCTGTACCTTTCCCATCGTTGCCACTTGCGTGTCGCCGCCGACAAAAGCCAGGCCGAAACGAATAAAATCCTTCGCGTAGTCTCGTCCGAATGAGCCAGAACCAATCTGCCAATAGTTCAATACATCACCTCCATATGGTTTATAAAATATCTTCATCCTGAAGTTTCTTAAGCACTTTTACAAGACCATTCACATACTGTCGTGAACGCCTGCCTGGAAATGAAAGACTGTAATGGGGAATATGCTCGAGGTTTGCACGATCCAACGCATGCTCTATTTCTCCGGCAATCCCCTTCATCACGCAGATTATGGCCTTTGGTCTCAATTCCCGTAACCGCCGCGCGAATGAGTGCACGCACCTTGAGCGAATCTCGCGGCGCTTTGAGTCCCTTAGATGGTTAATAGGTCTGTGGCTAAGGTCATCAAGGTAACAGCCAATATCACGAAAGAAAGTCAAGAAATCACAATAATTGCGAAACGACCTTTTATATGCCTTGCCAAATCCTTCCATAGTGAACCGGACGAGTTTGCCGTCACCCCTGTAAAAAAACACGCCCTTTATTGGTGGCGATTCGCCAACAAAAAGTACACGGATTTCCCCAGGTCTGAAAGCTCTGCGGACAGTTTCCAAATGTCTCAATTCATTCCCCCACTCAACAACTCTTCGGGAATTCCCCTCGGTCAATAACCCTGGCCATGGGATTCCTCGCTTCTGGAAAACCTAATCCAGCGTACAGAATTATACAGGATCGTCCAGGAAGAGACAAGCGGATTCGCAAGAGTGAAACCCATTATGCCTATCAACAATGGTGGGAAAAAACACCTTGGGTTTATTCATACAAATTTCATCCTACTACTCTCCTCAACGCCCCATCCGACACCCTGGCATAGATTTCCGTCGTGGTGATCTGCCGATGCCCCAGCGCCCGCTGGACGAGGTGGAGGTCGCCGGTTTTTTCATACAGGCGGGTGGCGAAGGTGTGGCGGAGGGAGTGGATCGAAATCCGCCGGTCGATACGCGCCCTTGAGCCAAAAAGAAACCCCCGGCCGGGTTCATGCCGAGCCGAGGGTTCAACCGTCTATGCGTCAAGAATCAAAGTTTGCGCACGTTGGCGGCTTGCGGGCCTTCGACGATCTTGAACTGTACCGAGTCGCCCTCTTGCAGTGACTTGAAGCCCTCGCCTTCAATCGGGGTGTGGTGGACGAAAACGTCCTTACCGCCTAACCCTACTTGACCAGGAGCATCTTTTTTGTATCGCTGAAGTCACCGGCGCTGAGCTTGTAGAAGTAAATGCCGGATGACACGCGCCTGCCGAGGTGGTCTTTGCCATCCCACACAACGCGCTTGTAGCCCGCGCTCAGATGCTCGCTGACCAGGGTCGCAATCCGGCGACCGATCGCATCAAAAACTTCAAGACTGACAAAGGCGCCCTCGGGTACAGTAAAATCAATCACCGTGGTGGGATTGAAAGGATTCGGGTAGTTTTGTCTGAGCGCATAACCACGCGGCGGCTCCGAGTCGTCGATTTCCAGTACTCCTGAGATGATATCAACGATGACTAACAGGCTATTACTGGCCTCACTGCACCCGCAATCGTTGCAGACAGATAATGTATAATAGTAGTCACCCACATCCCAGCGAACAAGAGACGTGTCTGTTCTGTCTCCCTCGTAGATTTTTATGCCGTTTTCATACAGCTTATAGCCGGAGGACCCCGCAACCGCATCCCAGCTGATCGTATAGGTCTCCCCGGGATTGGCTTGCGGCTTGTCAGAGTACAGGGTATCCGGCTTTGCCGGCGGCATGGCGACAACAATGGCTTCACTACCACTGTTATCACTCCAGCCGGCGCTGTTGCCCGCGGCAACATAGTAGCTGAAACTCCCCGACAAATGTGAAAAGCTCTGCGACGTGTCCGGACCCTCATATACTTTGTTGTCGTTCTCATACAGACGGTATGAAGTTGCCCCGCAGACGGTGCCCCAACTGATCGTATAGCTAACATCAGCGCACGGTGTCGCAGTTGAAGCCTCAGGTGTACCCGGTGCGGGAGGGATCGAAATGTTAATCGCAACAACCATATCGTTGTGATCCCAGTTCGGGCCGGTCGTGTGATCATCATCGATAAACAGCAGATAATCATAGTCGCCGGAGAACTCGAGATCTCCCGCCTCGAAGTAATAATCGGCATTTCCGTAACTGCTGATGTTGTACACCTTAAACCATTGGTAATCGCTTCCCGGCGGGTTGGGTAAGGTCAGCCCTCGCTCCGAGAAAAGGTAAACATCCTTAGTCGGCCAGTCCGGCTCGAAAGTGCCATTGTCGTTGAGGTCGTTAAACAGCCAGTAGCCGAATGCGCCGTCGTGACTCGCGACGGCCGTGGCACCGGGTCCCTCATCGTCGTCAAAAATACTGAACCTGACAAGGCCGGTGCCCAGGTCGGTATAATAGCCCAACGTGTTCTTGTCCTTATGCGGAGTCTCCTCATAAAGCAGGGTGTAAGTCATCGCGTTGTCGCACAACTCGAGGATGAAATCCTGACTCGGTCCGGCAAGCGGCACCTCCGGCGCCGACGAACCATTGACGTACAGTCCGGGCCATGCCGTCGCGGGAGACCCGGCAATGTTAATTCCGACAACCATATCGTTGTGATCCCAATTCGGGGCGGTAGTATGATCATCATCGATAAAGAGCAGGTAATCATAATCGCCGGAGAAACGGAGACCTCCCCCCCTGAAGTAGTAACTGGCCTTTCCATAGCTGCTGACGTCGTACATCCTGAACCACTGGTAATCATTACCCGGCGGCTTGGGCAAGGTCAGGCCTCTCTGCGAGAAAAGGATAACATCCTTAACCGGCCAGTCCGGCTCAAAGATGCCATTGTCGTTGCGGTCATTAAACAGCCAGTAGCCGAACGGGCCGCTGTGATTCACCACGGTTGCAGCACTCGGACTGTCATCGTCGTCAAAAATAGTGATCCTAACAAGACCGGTATCCAGGTCGGTATAATAGCCGAACGTGTTTTTCCTCCGGTACCAGGTCCTCTCGTTAAGCAGGGTATAAATTCCCGTGGTATCGCCCAGGTCGAGGATAAGGTCCTCATCCGCTCCGGCAAGCGGCACTTCCGGTGTCTTCGAGCCGTTCACATACAGTTCGGGTTCGGCGGACGCCATCGCCGAAGACCCGATAAGGCAAAATGCCACAATCATCAAGAATACTGTGGCGCTTTTCATCAGTCAACCTCCTCAAAAAACCACTGTTTATCCGAGAATCTCTGGCGCAAGGATCGTGCCAATCCCTACCATGTTGCAACATGGCCTGGCGGTATCGAGCGTGACAAAAATTCGCCTCTTGGGAAACAACAACTCGCCAAGAGATGTATTACATAAACGCAGCTTTGCGAACGATCTCCCCCTTTGTGTATTCTTGAAGCCCGGGCCAATGACCTGCGTTGCTCTGCGGGCAAAATTTTGGAAATAAGCTATGGTATGACAAGCAGTTTAAACGAAGCCGTGTCACCTTGTTGCGGGACTCACCCTGCCTGCCGGACGGCAACAGATGATAACAAATGAGCACGATGGTGCAGGAAGTCTCCGACAAATACTGCCGCCGGCAAAACCCGCTGTCTACATGGTCGGTTTTTCTGAGGAACCATTCCGCACAACCTCCGGCCACCGCTCCCTTATAACCACCTGGGTAACAATAAGGTGGAGCCGTTTCCTCCGGTCAGCTTTTTTGCAAAGTGAAAAATCCCCGGTTTTGATCGTGCAACTCCGACCATAAAAGACTAGATTTCCCCGAGCCGTTCAGGCAGCAGGGGAGCAGAGGGCAGTGGGAAACGAAAACTAAAGAAAATCACGGGAGGAGCAATGAGCAGGTTGATGTCATTGTTGGTCGCAGCGTTATTGACGCTGATTGCGGCAGACGCTGACGCGCAGACGTTCACCTTCGAGAAAATCTCCAACGAGCTTTCGCTATATCAGAACTACTCCGACGAATTCAACACGCGGGGCCAGACGGTCCAGGTCATCGCGATCAACCGTTTCCACCTCGGCTGGTGGTTCCAGGCCGAATTCACCGCCGACTTCAACTACGACTATGACCCCGACAGGCCCAAAAAATGGGATTATTACCTGGAGGTCGGCATTTTAAAACAGATCGTCAGCGGGCTGTCGATCAACTACCAGCGCATCGAGGGTACCTTCGTTGCCAAACCGACCAACCAAGTCGGCCTGCGCTGGACATTTTGAGCTTTGTTTTCGCAGGTCGGCGTTCCGACTTCTCACGCAGGGAGAAGGAGAAACCCGACACAGACCTGTGTGCCAATCACGTACGTCAAGTGACCTGTGGTCTTGACTGGCCGCGGCCAGCGGCCATTTCCCTCCACAAAATGTCAGCAATCACACCGCAGGCGGTGGGCCACCCACCAAAATGGATGTCCGAGCGCTTGCTCAATCCTGTTTTCCCTCCTCAAAAAATGGCTGCCATTTCTCGATACCCGGTTTCTTGCCCGCCAAGCTGACGATGATCAACGAGAGTACCGAGCCGGCCAGGGCGGGATAGACTGTCGCCACCGCAAAAGGTTGACCGAGTATTTCCCAGACCAGGGTAATCACCATCCCGGCGGCCAGCGAACAGACACCGCCGGCCGGCGTGGCCCGCTTCCAGAAAAACGCTCCCATCAACGCCGGGGTAATCCCCACACCGTACATCGTGTAGGCATATAAGGCCATCTGTAAAACCCTCTCGAAAAAACGCACCTGAATGAACGCAATAACACCGAGGGCTACGACAACGAACCGCGAGTAGAGGACTATCTTCTTCTGGGAAACCTTCGGGTTGATGAAGCGCTGGTAGACGTCCCGCATGATATTGGTCGCCGGGACGAGCAGAAACGAATCAGCGGTGGAAACAATGACCGCCACAATCGCCGCCAGCAGCAGGCAGCCGATCAAAAACGGCAGGCCATAGCGCGCCGCGTGCAGAATCACCATCTCCGATTCAATATCTGTGAAAGCGCCGCTGCCGATAATCGCCAGAACGACAATCAACACCTCGACAAAAATCGTTCCGACAATCCAGCCGATAACCGAGCGCCGGGCGGTGGCCGCATCTTTCGCCGAGAAAAACCGCTGGTACATCCCCGACTCCCCGAGCAACAGAAGCATCGTGGGCAGCGCAAAGGCCAGCGCCTCGAAAATCGACATCCCTCCCATCACGCTGAAGTTTTCCTGGGGCAGGATCGCCGCGATCTGCTCCCATCCGCCGGCGTGGGAAAGCATAAAGGGAAAAGCGATAACTAATCCGGCAACCATGATAATCCCGTTGACCACGTCGGTATAAGCGACCGAGATCATCCCCGCCAGCACCGTATACCCGATGACAAACACCGCGGTCAGGATAATTCCCGCGTCGACTGGAATCCCGGTAACCAGGTTTAAAACCATCCCTCCCGCACGAAACTGGTAGGAAACAATTGCCGTATAGGCGATGACGGTCACCAGCGTGCCCAGCATGCGGGCGTATTTGTTGTAGCGAATCTCTAACAGGTCGGGTACGGTAAACTGCTTAAGCCGCCGCGCACGCCCGGCGATTAGGTACAAAATGATGATTGCCACCCACACTCCGGCGTTAAACCACAGCGCGGGGAACCCCTTGTCATAGGCCAGGCCCGCCCCGGCGATAATGCTCCCCGAGCCGATCCACGTGGCCAAAAGCGTCCCGACCAGGACCTTGGCCGAAAGCTTCCGCCCGGCCACGACGAAATCCTCTTGTGTGCGGACGAACTTGCTGCGGTAAGCCCCCACACCAATCAGCACTATGAGATAGGCCAGAATAAACCAGAAATAAGTCACCGCCATTCCTCCCGTTGCCGGCTGTTGGATTCCAGACAAAAATATACCCGGCACCGCCAGGTATGCCCAGACGAAAGTCTGTTAAAACAAGACCTATCGAAGAATGTCAAGAAGCATCAAAGTGCAAGTATTGCCGCCTGCGCCTCCGCCGGCTATTGACTTTTCCACCGGCCTTGCGCTTCAATCCCGGGGTGTTCGGTCTTTTTTCCCGGCCGGAGAATCGCCAACTCCGGTGCATGGCGAGATAAGACATACAAGGAGCGTGCATGAAATTCCTCGTCCTGGGTGCGGGAAAAATGGGGCAGGTGGCCTGTTATGACCTCCTGCGTCAGAAAAAGACCACTGCCGTCGTGGCGGCCGACAATGAGCCGCGGCACCTGCAAAGCCTGCAAAAGAGATTTCCCGATCCCCGGTTGACCACGGTGGAATTTGACGCGGGTGACACTGAGCGGATAATCGAATTGATGCGGCCCGCCGACGCCTGTATCGGCGCGGTGCACTACAGATTCAATGTGCAACTCACCAAGGCCGCCATCACCGCACGCACACATTTTTGCGACTTGGGCGGCAACAATGATATTGTTCGCGCTCAGTTGGCTTTGGATACCGAGGCGCAACGCGCCGGCATCTCGGCCATCCCCGATTGCGGGCTGGCCCCGGGGATGGCCAGCCTCCTGGTAGCCTGGGGCCTGGAAAAATGGCTTTGGGTCGACACAGTCAAAATCCGTGTCGGCGGGCTGCCGCAAAACCCCCAGCCGCCACTTGGCTATTCGTTATTCTTTGCCGTCGATGGGTTGATCAACGAATATGTTGAGCCGGTCCGCGTCTTGCGCGACGGGAAGATCGAAATCATCGAGCCGCTGACCGAGCTGGAGACCCTGGAGTTTCCCCAACCGTACGGAACAATGGAGGCATTTGCCACCTCCGGCGGATCCTCGACCCTGCCAGAGACGTTCGGCCAACGGTTGAAAGACCTCGACTATAAAACCATCCGTTATCCGGGGCACATGGCGATCGTGGCCGCCTTGTACCGCCTCGGATTTTTCTCTTCAGAGGAAATCTCCGTGAGCTCAGGGAGGATAACTCCCCACGAGGTATCCGCGCGTCTTTTAGCCGACAACCTGCCGCACGAGCAGAAGGATGTCACCCTGGTGCGCATTTGTTTTTCCGGCAATGATTCCGGGCAACAACGCACCCATAACCTCACGATCATCGACCACTACGACGAAAAGCTGGGGATTACCTCCATGGCCCGCATGACCGCTTTTCCCGCGGCGATTATCTCTTTAATGCAGGCTGGCGGACAGATCAAAAAGACGGGTGTATTCCCCCAGGAACGAGGCGTCCCGCCCCAGCCATTTATTGACCAACTGCAAAGGCGCAACATCCATATCGCGGGCATCGAGTAACCAACCAAGCGGGCAACAAGAAATCCGGAACTGCCTTTTAACAAAGGCGGAAAATCAACTGTACCCTCTTCGCCGACTACGTTTTACAGCCGGCCTCCTCACCCGAGCAGGTGTGACCTTAGGGATGGTTAATCGGAGTCCTGACCGGTGGAGTCTGTCTTGGGCGCCACCCGAGGCCCCACCTCGCTACTGCGGACGAAAACCGCCTCGGCGTCCTGCAGGGCGGCCATTGCATTTCGGAGATGTCCTGCCTGTACTCCGCTGCCCCGGCGGGCACGATCGGCGTGATATTGAAAACGGCGCACGCAAAAGAGGGTATCGCCCACAACGCGCGCAGCAAAAGCAAAGCGTCCCGATTCTCCCTCGGCCTCGGCGCTCTGCGGGACTAACTCCGGCACATACCCCGGCGGCAAGACGATCACCAGCGAATCGATCTCCCGGCAGGGATAGGGTCGTTGTTCGACCGACCTTGCAGTTGAGCGATTACTCATCGGTTGCGGTGCCGCCCACCCGGCGAACTCTATGGGGAAGATGATCCGCTTGCGGGTGAATTCCGCCCATTCGGCAATCCTACCGGTCGCCTCGATTGTTGCGGTCATCTCCCCGGCCGAAAAAGCAAAACTCACTGTGTCGGTCTGCAGTCGACCCGGCAGAACGCCGAGGACTTCGGCCGCCTTGCGTGAGTCATTGTCGGCCCACGCCCCACCGCCAAAAACACGCAGCTTATGGCCGGAGACAGTAGCGCGCAGGGTGAACGCCAGATCTCCATTACCATTGAGCTGTCCGATTAGCGAACGCACCAGACGGTTATCCTCGGGAAGTGACGAAGGCGTGCGGCGTAAAGCTCCCTCCTCAGGGCCGATCACCAGCGCATAGCGGTCCTCCGACGGGTAGGGCAACCTCCCTGCCGGATATCCCGGTGCCGTAAGGTCAGCCCACAGGGTATCCGAACCGATGATCGCACAGCCAACGACATGATCAAACCAGTCCTTGGGAAAACCCGGCAAAAGGTGCTTTCGGTTGCGGGCGCGAACGAGTGCCGGGTACGCCGGAATATCAAAAACATCAAGCATGGAAAGCCACAAGAAGGTCAAATCCTTGCAGTCACCGTACCGGCTTTCGAAGACCGACTTCGCTTCATGCGGCCGCCAACCGCCGATGCCGATCTCGATCGCCACATACCGCCAGTTGTGCGAAACAATATCCTTCAGGCGCGAGGCAATGCGGCGTTGATCGGTTTGGCCGGTGAGCCACGATTTGACTTCTTCCACTTGCTCTTTGGAGATTTTCCGCCGCTTCTTAGTCAGCTTCCCATACCAGCGCCCCAGGCTTTCCCAGGAATCGGTGCTGCCCCGCTGGCGAGCAACCGAAAAACTCTCCGGCGCGATATACAGCACAGGATACGGTGCTCCACCCCCGGCCGTGGCGGTATCAATGACCACATTTTCGGCCGACCAGCGCGTGATATCCCGCTTGAGGGTTCGGCTGGAATCGACGGACAACCCCTCATACGCCGTGCGTGTGCGATAGGCGAACAGGTGCGGCACGGCCACGGTATACGAAGCCCGTTGCCGAGAGAAAGCATCGCCGAACACCCAATCCGGCCAGAAAAACGTGTTATTAATTCGCAGGCGGTAGCGGTATTCCACCACGTAGGGAAAAAACGGGGCGACCAGATCGACACGGTACAGGCGGTCATTTGAATAAAGCCGGTAATCGGAAAAGGGGTAGCCGCACTCCAGGTCGTCCTTTTTGACCGCGTACAAAACCCCACCGGCCGTATCGCTAACCGTCCCGTGAAAACTCTTTAACGACTCGTAAAAAGTCTCCCAGATTTTCAATCGGCCCACTGACCGACCCCGAGGCGAATTGACCCGCGCCTTGCGTGCAATGTCCAGAACAATCCCGCGCGTCGGGCTGACCTCAACTTTCCAGTCATCATACAGCCAGACGGCATCCGGCAGCGGGGATAGTTCATCACCCGTCGGGAAGGAAGATATTGGTCCCGATTGCACCAGAGAGAATACGACCGACAACCCGGTCAACTGCAGAACTATCCAGAAGACACCGTGTCTCTTCCACACACGAGATATCCGGTCTAGCGAGTGTAATCGGCGGAGATCGGCGTTGCACTCCGCACCGCGACGGCGAGGTCGCGATCCACCTGGACGACGCCGGCAAAGAAACTCTGCAACTCGCCGTACGCCGAGCGGGGGAAATCCCGTCGCTCGACCGACAATCGCCGCTCGGCAGTTACCGTTTGACCTGTCGAGGTAAACCCGCAGGAGAAGTTCAAGAAGTTGGCGTGCTTCCCTCCCCCGTGCGGGATCTCAGCCACTGTATACCCTACCGGCAGATGCCACACGACGGAGGCGACATCCAGGTAAGGGAACGCGAAGGAGACGGGGAAGCGGCGCTCCGGGTCGACAAATGGATTCTCGCATAAACCGAACAACCCCGCCGGCCGGAAATACAACCCGCCCGATCCCGCCCTGGCCGCACCTTCCCATACGAAACCCATGGTAAAATAAACCGTGCCGTCTTCAACGCGCTCCGGTGCGGTGACGCGCAACACGCGGATATCGGCGGACGGCGACACCCAGGTAGATTTCACAAACTCCTCAAAGTCGCCGGGGACGGCTTTTCCGGCCCATTCCCAGGCCCGAAAACCGGTCAGTTCACCCTCTATTTGCCCCATGGCGGTTCCGTCCGGGTCAAGCCAGAGCTCCGCACGCAACCGGGCAGTGTTGTTGAACTCCGCTGTGGGAATCTCGATGATCGCGCCGGTATCCGGAGCAATCCATACCCCATAGTCCACCGCGGCGGCAGGCGGTAACAGGCCAAACCACCCGGCCGGGTCCGCAGCATCCAGAAAGACCGGCTCGTCGGGCGATGCCCACCGCACGATCACGTGGTTGAACTGGTCAAGGCGACGATCACGAGGATCAAAGCGCAGATGGTCCAAAGTAGAGATTAAAACCGGATCAGCCACCAGACCGGCCCGACGCAAAAGCGCAATCAAAAGCAGGTTTTTTTCTATGGCATTACCCCGGCGGCCTTGGAGAACTTCGGCGGCCGAACGCAGATCCTCGGCGGACACCGTTTGGCTGCCCGGCGCAAAAGCTATCGAATCGCGGCAAAAAAGGTATGCTCGCTCGGCATATGACTGCGTGTCATACAGCCCCGAGACCAATTCCGCGGCCGGCCGGCCCAATTTCGCTGGCAACCGCAGCAGGTCCTCATACCACGCACCCACACGCTCGATTAAGTCGGGCCAGGAGTCAATAAACTTCCGATCGGAATACTTGGTCCGATAGCGAACAATCTGGAAATCCAGCCGCGTCCGATAGTCTTCCAGACTGGGCAGGAAACTCACCCGCCGCAGGGCGGGAAGGTGTTCGGCTACCCAGCTAAACGTCTTGACCTTCGTATTCCGGTGTTCCGCGGAATAGTATGAATCTTCGGTCAGCGAACTGACCCGATCGTAACCGTTGATGACCGCGGCATACTCGAAACCAGGGGGCAGGTGCACGACCAGTTGGGAGTACTCAGTCGGGATATCGGTCTGGAAGACCCACGGCCGCAGGTAGTAGAAGTCGCGGCTTTGCAGCTCATAGCGGTATTCGATCACACACCCGGGAGTCACCTCGGGGAAGGCGAAAACCAACGCCCGCCACTGGCCGTTGTCGATTTTGTAAATCCGGTTTTTCGGTACTTCCACCCGGCGGCCATCGGGGGTGATGGTGTGTGCCCGCAAGCGGATGATTTTCTCGCCGCGATGGTACGGAATCTTCGCAGTGGCGTAACGATACCCGGCGGGCGAAAAAATCTGCATGCGGCAGCGGCGCAACAGGGAAAAGTTAAACCCCGGGCCGACAACAAGATCGCCTTTGTCAAAGACGACCGCGGCGGCGGCGGCCGGATCATCAGCCAGACGATCGCGCCCCATCTCCAACGCGCCCATGATGCCCCACTGCGGTTCGGGCATTTCACCGGCCCGCGCCGGCAAACACACTGCGATAAATACTAACAAAAAGAGAACAATAGCGCGGGGGATAGACACATGCCGTCCATGGTTCCTGCGCACATCTTCATCCCAGGACCGGGACCGCCGATTGTCGGTAATCACATACACGACACATCACCCCGCTGGAGACACTCCTCCAGGGACATGGAAGGACTTGCAGGCGGTTGGGGCTCCCATCCCCTATACAATAAATATCGGATTGGCCGTTTTTGTCAAGAGTGTTTTGCCCTGCATTTTTCGGGGCAGATCAGGGCGGCACACTCAAGACAGCACCTTTCTCACCCCGGGACACCAACTCACCACTGGCCAACCCGGTTTTTTCCCCTCTTAGAATACGCTTCTGAGCGGGGAGATGTGTACACCCGACAGGCCGTAGGGCAGAAGCCGAAGTGCTTCTGCCGCAAGTCAATTTGGCAGAACCGCTGCGGGTTCTGCCCTACAAGCTGAATTTTTGCGCTCTGTTGGCCCGTTTTGTGCGGCCAGACACTCCATCATCACGTTGTTAATCACGTTTGGAACTTTGCCAAAGCCCAGGTTCTCTATTTTCGCCGCGTCGTACGGCACCCAACCCGTGGCCCAGATGATCAAGCCGACCTGGGCGGTAATCGTGCGCGGTTGCATATCCAAATCGATAGCGCCGTATGTGCAGGCTTCAACGGCTGCTTTCATCCGCTCATCTTTGGCGTAAGCCGGATCGACGACACACCGCAGGGGATAGGCCATTTCGTGCGGGAGATAGATCGCCTTGGTTTTGTCCATCCGTGGTTGTATTCGTTGTCCCGCTCGATCGCACAGACTTTGGCGCAATCCCCGCAGGCGGTGCCCTTTTCATTGACATACCGCGAGTTAACGCGAATTTCGACGTGGTAGTTCCCTGGTGAACCGGAGATTTTTTCCACCTCGGGTAGGGTCAAGACACGGATTTTGCAGTTGTTGCGCAAGCGCCGGAGGTTGATCTCGACCCCGCAGAACGGCGGGCACAGCTTGGGAAAATACTGGTTCATCCGCACCACCGCGCCACCCAGCGAGGAGTCCTTTTCCACCAGAATGATCTCTTTGCTCACCTCGGACGCTTCATTCGCGGCCGTCATGCCGGCCATCCCCCCGCCGACGACCAATATCGCCGCGGAAGGCGAATTCTCGGTTGCTGTTAGCTCCGCCATGAAAGACCCCAGCCCTCTATCAACGATATCACCAATTTTCCACCTGGCAGACGACAAAGTTCACAAGGCGCATTCAACAATACTACCCGCATCTGAACAAGCGAATGGGCTTGCACCAGAAATGTGCAAAACAGAACGCGGCAGGCTTGAGGACGATCCCTATCGCCACAATCCTACTTTATTCCTCGGCATCACAGAAAAGCTGAGAGCGCCTTCGAGTGGCGTAATCCCTTTAAATATAATAACTTGGGGCCTTGCAGGCGTCTCCATCTCGAAAGAAAAGAAACTCCGCTGCAAAAAACACTTGCTCTAAGAAAATTTGCCAATAAATTCCCATTTTTGTTAGCACTCTCCCTAAACGAGTGCTAACAAAATTCGCCGGGCTGAGTATACTAATAATTGGAATGGCCGGACTGAAATTCAATTGAGGAAAAAATATCAGGAAATAGGAAAACGGCAACATAAACAAATGCATCAAGAACCACCAAAAGGAGTGCGCGATGAACATTCGTCCGCTGGCTGATCGTGTCGTTATCCAGCCGCTGGATGCCGAGGCCGAGGAGAAACGGGGCAGCATCATCATCCCGGATACCGCCAAGGAGAAGCCTCAGGAAGGGAAGGTGGTCGAGGTCGGCACCGGCCGCAAGACCGAAGACGGCAAACTCGTCGAGATGGAAGTCAAAAAGGGTGACCGGATCCTTTACAGCAAGTACGCGGGTACCGAGTTCCGTCTGGATGGCCAGGAATTGTTGATCATGCGCGAGTCCGACATCCTCGCCGTCGTCAGCTAATCAAAAGACAAGGACAAAAAGGAGAACAGGCCAATGCCAAAAATGCTGGAATTTTCGTCGAGCGCGCGGGAGAAGCTGAAACGCGGCGTCGACCAGCTGGCCGACGCGGTCAAGATCACCCTGGGCCCCAAGGGCCGTAACGTCGTGCTGGACAAGAAGTGGGGCTCCCCCACCGTCACCAAGGACGGCGTCACCGTGGCCAAGGAAATCGAACTGGAAGATAATTTCGAGAACATGGGCGCGCAGATGGTCAAGGAAGTCGCCTCCAAGACCTCCGATGTCGCCGGTGACGGCACTACCACCGCCACCATCCTGGCCCAGGCGGTTTACCGCGAGGGACTTAAAAACGTCACCGCCGGCGCCAACCCGATGGCTTTGCAGCGGGGGATCAAAAAAGCCGTCGATAAAGTCATCGAGGAATTGAAGGTGCTGTCCAAAGATGTCCCGGGCAAAAAAGAGATCGCCCAGGTCGGTACCATCTCCTCGAATAACGATTCAACAATCGGTGACCTGATTGCCGAGGCGATGGAAAAAGTCGGCAAGGACGGCGTGATCACCGTCGAGGAAGCCAAGACCACCGACACTACCTTGGACATCGTCGAGGGGATGCAGTTCGACCGCGGGTACCTCTCGCCATACTTCGTCACCGACGCCGAATCAATGGAGGCCGTGCTTGAGGACGCGCAGATTCTGATCCACGACAAGAAGATCTCCTCGATGAAAGACCTCCTGCCGCTTCTGGAGAAGGCGGCACAGGTTGGCAAGCCGTTGCTGGTCATTGCCGAGGACATCGAGGGCGAAGCGCTGGCCACGCTGGTGGTCAACAAGCTGCGTGGCACACTGAAGGTTTGCGCGGTCAAGGCCCCGGGATTCGGTGATCGCCGTAAGGCCATGCTTGATGACATCGCCACTCTAACCGGCGGCAAGGTGATCTCCGAGGAGCTCGGCTTCAAGCTGGAAAACACCGTGCTTTCCGACCTGGGGAGAGCCAAGCGGATAACCATCGATAAGGACGACACCACCATCGTCGAGGGCGGGGGCAAGTCGGAGGACATCAAAGGCCGCATCAAGCAGATCCGCACGCAGATCGAAGATACCACCTCCGATTACGACCGCGAAAAGCTCCAGGAACGGCTGGCCAAGCTGGCCGGCGGTGTGGCGGTGATCAACGTCGGCGCGGCCACCGAGACCGAGATGAAAGAAAAGAAAGCGCGCGTCGAGGACGCCTTGCACGCCACCCGTGCGGCCGTCCAGGAAGGTATTGTCGCCGGCGGCGGCGTGGCGTATATCCGCACCATACCCGCGCTGGATAAGCTCAAGGTCGACGGTGATGAAGCCATCGGGGTCAAAATCGTCCGCCGCGCCCTGGAAGAGCCAATTCGCTTAATCGCCGAGAACGCCGGTGCGGAAGGCTCGATCGTCTTTAACAAGGTCAAGGAGCAAGACGGCGCCTTCGGTTACAACGCCGAAACCGACACCTACGAAGACCTGATAAAGGCGGGTGTGATCGACCCGACCAAGGTCACCCGCATCGCGCTGGAGAACGCCGCGTCGATTTCATCTTTGCTTCTGACCACCGAGGCGATCGTCACCGACAAACCCGAAGAAAAGAAAGCCGGCGGCGGCGCACCCGGCATGGGCGGCGGCATGGGCGGCGGCATGGGCGACATGTACTAAACCGCCAATTATTGATTGCAACTCCGATCGACACCAATAACCCCCGGCCCAACACTCGGACCGGGGGTTCTGCTTTGGCCCTCACAATCCCTCTCTTACCGGTCGGATCCAGGAGAAGAAAAACACCGGATGCCCAGGATCCCCGAAGGGGATCAACACGAATAGCCGTAGGCTTTGGACCCCCCACGCCGGTCCCCCAAAAATACAGGAACCAACGGTTTTGTCTTGACTTTTAACAACAAAAATATTAAATAGAAAACGTGACTCAGGTCTGTTGGATGCCGGCAAGAACTGTGAAGTTGCTCAATACTTGTCGGTAGTACCAACGTTTTACCACTGACGGCTTGAGAATCCCTCAAGCCGCAAAGACATGTTCAAGTAAGCCCAAGGGAGGGAGCCGAGCCGGGATTATTGCGAAAAGTTTCCCTTTTCTTACTCCTGCGTACCGCGTGATCGTCACCGCTTACCTGTCGACCGCGGTGAGGTTATATCAGGCGCGTTTTGCACTTTCCCACCATAAATGGTGGGGAACCGGGCTAACTACCTGCGAAACAATACATTAATTGACAGGATGAGAAGAATAGGGCGCAGTTAAGTAAGACAAGAACTAGGGGGGCTTGCCAGGAGGATGAAAAATGGGGTTCAGTAGACTAAGACGAGTCCGACGGTGGCCCACCGCTCGCGGAGGGAATGGCGAATCCCACCGACGGTGGCCCACCGCTTGCGGTGGGAATGAATTTCGTGGACGGCAGATGTCCACATCTGCCCTTGCAGGTGCCCCACCCTTCAGGGTGGGAATGAATTTCGTGGACGGCAGATGTCCACATCTGCCCCATGCTGATCCGTACTTACCACGCGCCGCATCTAAGACCGATCCCACAGCAAGCGGTGGGGCACCCGGCCTCATTGAAATCCGGGAGGTATTGTCATGCGCCAACGTATCTTAGTACTGATCTCGTTGTTACCCCTCTTACTAGCCGCCAACGTGGCCGTCGCCGAATGGCGTATTGACATTGAATCCAAGATCGTCAATGCAGGCGAGTCTGGTGTTACACTGGCCGTCACGGCTTACTGGGACATGGAGATGTTTCGGTTCGGGCTACCGCTCGTTGTCCGTGAAGTCGACGCCGGCTCGTTCTGGACCGGCGCGTTACCCGTTGATACACTTGGCGGTGCAGTGGTTGGTGTAACCTGGAACTGGCAGGCCCCATCGCCCTCTCTGTACCAGGAGGTTCGGCCGGTCGTGCCACTATCCCCATGCGCGACTGACGGTGATGTGGGCTATGACGCAGTGACCCCAGACCACCTAGCTATCTGGGCGATACTCGCAATCACAGGTGCTCCCGCCGAGCCGACCGGAAGAGAGATTGTTTACCTGACATTCGACGTTACCGGCGCCGGGGGTGATTTCGAGTTCGACACCGCGTGTTTTGCTACGGGATTGAACACTATCCTCATGATCGACAAGAACTTCGTGGACCACGGCCCGCAGGGGGAAAATGAAGTCACATTCAACAAGGGTGTGATTACCATAATAGCTGGGGCGAACGACCCGCCATCGATCACCTGTTCGAGCGACACGACCATTGACATCGACCAAGCGCTCAGTTTTAACGTCACCGCGACCGACGACGGCAATATCGCTCCGTTGACCATGACCGCGGAAAACGTTCCTGCCTGGGCCAGTTTCACCGACAATGGCGGCGGTTCCGGTACATTCTCCGGGACCCCGGGTTGCGATGATCCCGGACGGTATACCGTGCGCTTTATCGCCAACGACGGTCAATTTACGGATGTCTGTTTGGTGGCGATCACCGTCAACGAGGACGGCGAAGCCCCGGTGATCACCAGTTGCCCGGAAAACATGGTCGTCGACACTGAGCCCGGCGAATGTGTTGCCACTGTCGAATATGAAGCATTGGCCACCGACAACTGTCCGGCCAGCCTGATCATCACCTATGACCCACCCTCGGGCTCCCCGTTCGCGCCGGGATCACCGACCACCGTCACCGTTACCGCGACCGACGGTAACAGCAATACCGATCAGTGTTCCTTCACCGTGACGGTGCAGGATATCGAGGACCCGTGCACCACCTGTCTGGAAGACACCGAATGGCAATGCTGCCTGGGTCCGCTGGAATTGGGTGACGTCGCGCATGGCGGTGGCGATACGACAGTTATCATCCTTCGGGTCACCAAAGATGGCGATCCAATTGCCATTCCGGCCGGCATGACCATTAACCCGGATGGGACGAACTTCGTCTGGGATCCTGGCTGCGACCCGGCCATCGAAGGCAAATATGTCGTCACGCTACAAGTCGACGATGGTTATTACCAGACAAAGTGTTTCTTTATCATCACTATGTACGGCCCGTACGAGATCAGCATTAACGGCGGGAGTTGCACCGAAGTGCTTCCAGGTCAAAACGTGACGGTCAATGTGTCGATTGATGATGGCCACTTTCCACCTGGTGCCTTTGACTTGCTAATTACATACGACGCCAGCGTAATTAACTTCCTCTCGGCACAATCCGTCGGTGATCTAGCTGATTACTGGGAGTACTTCACCTACCGCTTTGGCCCGTTCGGGAACAACTGCGGCACCGGCTGTCCGTCCGGCTATATCCGATTGATCGGCATTTATGACATGCATAATGGGGTAGAGCCGACGGGGATCAACCTCGAAGGAGACTTCGTCGAGTTAACCTTCCGGGCCACAACGGACCCCAACTTTCGCAACCAATGTTTCTGGCTTGATTGGGCCTGGTCAGACTGTGGTGACAATTTGCTGTCTGACCTGGACGGGGACGTGGCCCTCATGGCAACGGACATCGCTGACATCCTCCCTGAGGATGACTGCCTGCTTGCCGGAGAAGGCAGGTACGAACTGATACCGTGTGTCCTCTTCAATCGGGGCTGCATCTGCATCGTTTCACCCTACCCGCCGTGGATCACCTGCCCGGAAGATGTCGAATGGCAATGCTGCCTGGGTCCGCTTGAATTGGGCGACGTCGCGCATGGCGACGACGATGGCGATCTGACCACGGTTACCATCCTTCAGGTTGCCAAGGATGGTGACCCGATTGCTATTCCGACCGGCCTGACCATTAACCCGGATGGCACGAACCTCGTCTGGGATCCCGGCTGCGATCCGGCGGTGGGAGGCGAGTATGTTGTGACGCTACAGGTCGATGATGGCTACCATCAGACAGAGTGCTCGTTTACCATCACCATGCACGGCCCGTATGAGTTGAGCATTCTCGGCAGCAGCTGCGCAGAGGTGATGCCCGGTTATCGGGCCACCATCATTGTGTCCATCGACCATGGTCACTTCCCGATTGGTGGTTTCGACCTGCTGATTTCGTACGATAACGGCGGCGGGATTAACTTCTTGCAGGCCACGGCGATCGGCGACTTGACCAACTACTGGGAGTACTTCACCTACCGCTTCTCCTGGCTGGACAACTGCGGTGGCGGGTGCCCCACTGGTTATATCCGTCTGGTCGGTATTTACGACATGCCCAACGGGGATACCCCGGCCGGGATCAACCTCGAAGGAGACTTCGTCGAGCTGATCTTCCAGACCACCCAGGATCTCAATTTCATCGGCCAGTGCTTCTGGCTGGATTGGGCCTGGCTGGATTGCGGCGACAACACGCTGTCCGACCTGGACGGGGATGCCCTGTTCATGGCGATGGACATCTTGACGATCCTGCCGGATGAGGACTGCCTGGAACCGGATAAGTACATTCCCGTCCCGTGCATCATCTTCAATCGGGGCTGCATCTGCCTGGTTCCGCCAGAAGACGAGCGCGGCGACATCAACCTCAATGGTGTGGCCAACGAGATCGCCGACGCGGTGTTGTTCGCCAACTCCTTCATCTATGGTTGGCAAGTTCTGGGTTACCCGGATGATCCGTATTGGGAAAATCGGAAGCTGGCCACCGACATCAACAACGACGGTGTCTCGCTCACGGTGGCTGACCTCGTGTACTTAATCCGCATCATCACTGGTGATGCCAGCCCGTATCCCGAATCCGGCGAAGGCAGAATCGCTCCGCCGGAGTTGCCAGCATCCGTTGATTGGCGCATGGATAATGACCAATTGGTCGTTGACTTCTTTGCCAAGGCCGATGCGGGTGCAGTACTATTGGCCTTCGACCATCACGGCGCCGACTTCGGCGATCCAAGCCTGAGCGACCGGGCGTCATCGATGACGGTGATCTCCCACAACAACGGGGCGCAGTTGCGCGTGCTCCTTTACGGCATGGAACGTAGTGCCGGCATCCCTGCTGGCGAAGGCACGATATTGACCGTCCCGATCATCACTGCCGATCCGGGCCTGGTCCTTGCCGAAGCCGAGGCCGCCGATTACTACGGCAACATGATGACCGTCGAGATCGGCCGTCCAACGTTTGTGCCCAAAGAGTTCGCCCTGTTCCAAAACATCCCCAACCCCTTCAACGCCACCACGCGGATTGACTTCAACCTCCCGGAAGCGAGCGAGGTAACGCTGGCGGTATACGACGTTCTGGGACGTAGGGTGGCAACGTTGGTGCATCGCTATTTGGAAGCCGGCGCGCATCATATTGCCTGGAATGCCCGCGACGATTACGGCACGGAAGTGGCGTCGGGGATCTACTTCTACCGGATCACCACGGCAGCGCATCAGGCTAGCCGGAAGATGATCCTGCTGAAATAAGGCCCTCAACTGAGCGGCCAGGATACGAAACCCCGGAGGGTTGCCGCCCTCCGGGGTTTGTTTTCTAACTCGGCCTTTGGCGCGGTCGGTGGCATGGCAGGTATGCACTAAGCCACCGTTTAACGATAGTTTAGTACGTCACGCGCCCTGACGCTTGACATTCTTGCGAGCAGCAGGTGACCTCATCTGCCCCGCTTGTGGGCGGCAGATTCGTGGAGTCTGTGGGCGATCTGCCCGATCATCCCTCGGCGGGGAAGATCAGCCGGAAGACCGTGCGGCCCGGCCGGGATTCGACCTTGATTGACCCCTCATGCGCCCGCACAATGCGCTCGACGATGGCCAGACCCAGCCCGGTCCCGTTTTCGCGAGAGGTAAAGTATCGTTCGAAGATCCGCGGCAGGTCGGCTTGCGGGATGCCGCACCCGGTATCGATAAACTCGAGAAAGATGCATTTGCCGCCTATGCCCGGGCAATCATCAGACTTGCCGCGGACGGTCAGCGTGCCGCCCGGTTGCATGCTTTCAAAGGCGTTAATAATGAGATTCAACAACACTTCGAGGATTTGGTTTTCATCATGAAAAAACGGCGGCAGGTCTCCCGGTAATTCGATTTTGATAGTTAGGTCCTTCTTGCGGGCGTCCCTTTCGACCATGCGCAGGGCGCGGTCGATGACCGGCTTGATCGGCCGCTTTTTCGTCTGGTATTTCCCGGGGTTGGAGAAGTCGACTAGTTCAGCTACGAGATCGGCCAAACGGTCGATTTCCTGCTCGGTCGACTCCAGCACCGATCGGGTTTTCTCGGCGATTTTGTGCTTGCTGCGCACGATTTGCAGCGACCCCTTCATGTTGGTCAGCGGCTTGCGCAAATCGTGCGAAATCTCAGAGATCATCTTGCCCATGGTGACCAGGCGGGAGGCGTTCAGCACCGCGTTCTTGCGTTCGTAAAGCATCGCGGCCTGAGCAGCGGCCAGGCGGACCAGGCGTTCGGTATACGAATCAAAGGCCCGAGGCCGCAACGAAAGAAGCGCTATGGCACCGCAAGGTGCCGGCGTGCCCTCGCGGGAAGGCGTTTGCTCGCCCACCGGGATAACCAAAATCGACCGGGGCGTTATCCCCGGAGAGGCCACTTTCACAAAGGCATCAAGAATGTGTCGGGAGATATTCTGCTCGTTTCTGGTATTGTCATCCCAGGCGGGGATGGTAAGTGCCTCTTGCCGGTGAAAATCACCCAGTGAGCTTTCCACTCGCACGGCCACCAGCTTGCCGGTCTCCGGCAGCGGTTCGAACCAGATTTTGACTTCGCAGTCAACGATCGATTCGAGTCCGTTGAAGATGACTTCCGCAACCTCTTCGGGGCTGGTGACGGTGAGGATCTTGCGCGAGATCTCGTAAAGGGCGGTGACTTCGGCCAACTTGCGCCGGTTTTTCTGGAATTGCTCGGCGTCATCGATAGCCACCGATGCCTGCGCGGCGAAGGTGCGCAGAAGGCGCAGGTCCCATTCGGTAAACGGATGTCCCCCGGCCTTGTCCGAAAGATTGATTACCCCGACGACCCGGTTCGGTGTTTTCAGGGGAACGGAGAGCAGGGATTTGGTTTCAAATCTCTGCCGATTGACTCGGCCGAATCGGGGGTCGGTCTCCACGTCATCGATCTTCAGTGATTCACCGCGCTGGGCCACCCACCCGGCGATCGACTCCCCTACGGGCAGGTGCATGCCCTTGAGTTTTTCGGTCTCCGGCCCCACAGTGTCTTCAATAATCAGCGTCTCACCACCGTCCTGCAAAAGCATAATCGACCCATATTTGGCCATAGTCACCTTGGTGGCCAGCTTGAGGATTTCTCTTAAGAGGGGTGAGATTTCCCCCGTTGAGGAGAGCATCGCGGCGGTGTCGGCTAAGGCGTTCAATTCGGCAATGCGCCGGGAAAGGTCGAAGTTTTTCTGCCGCGCATCCTCCAGAAGCAGCCTTTTCGCCCGGTTCAGGCGGTGCTTTTCAGTTGCACGTAAGATGGTCAGACGCAAATGGGTATCGTCAATCGGCCTGGTCAAGAAGTCATATGCTCCCTCCTTGAGGGCCGTTATCGCCAGGTCCGCCGTTGGGTGTTCCGCGGTTACGACCACCTGGCAATCGGGGTCCTGCCCCCGTGCGCTGCGCAGTATTTCGAACCCGTCAATCTCCTCGGTTCCCACCTCGACGATCATCACGTCGTGTTGCCTCTGGGCTAATAGCTCAAACGCCTGCGCAGACGTCCCCGCGTATTCAATCTCGCACTTCTCCGGGGCGAAAAGCCGGCGTAAGCCGTTGCGGATGCTTTCTTCGTGGTCAACTACGAGGATGCTTGTTTTTTCCTCTACATCGAAGGTAATCGCAGGACTCTGGCCTCGGGCGCCGGGCCGAGAGGCAACTTTTTGCATCATTATTAGTTCCTGTTCTTAACGAATCTGTTCGCCTGTCCTACATATTTATCGGCGGTAAACCATGAATCCCTAATCTGCGCTGAATCCAGGGCACACGCGGTGTGGCGGCAGATCGTGCAGACGAAGCATCCGCTCTGTCCGGGGAGTCTGCGGTGAATGAGCAAGGTGGATCGTCTGTACAAAGGTCGCAGTCCGACGATTCTTACATTGAGGATGTGGGTTGGATAGACCGATCGTTTATCGCGCGCGCCCACTCTTGGTGGCGTGGAGCTGGATGTTTTCTATCGCCATAGACAGCAGTGCGGTGTAAGCGGTGAGCAGTTCTGTATCGTCGGAGGTGGGAGGCAGGCCGTCGGTGCGCCTGTCCAGAAGCAATAGGCCCAATATCCGGCCGCGGCAGATAAGCGGCACCACCATCTCGCAGCCCAGACGACGGAGAACGGCACGCTTTCGTGATCGCGGGCCGGTCTTGCCGACTAAGTCAGCGACCAAAAGCGGTCCGCCGGCATCGCGGGCGGCGGTGAGCAGCGGGCTTTCGGCATCAAAGATGAGGTCGTCCGGCTCGCCGGGCTCCATATTCTGATGCCGATAGAGCGTTAAGTCGTCGCTGCCGTGTGTCTCGGTTACGCTGATCGCGGCGCCGCTGACGCCGGCCAGCTCGATGGCCGTCAGTGTCGCCTCGTCAAGGAGGATTTCAAGGTCATCTGCTTGTCGGAGGTGTGTCAAGACATCAACCAGTTTCAGGAGCGATTCGGCTTTCTGTTGCCTGGTGTCCAGAAAAGCCTCCAGGCGTGTGTGCAGGGCAGATTGCAGGTTTTCCATGACTTTGACTGCCGGCGTCTTGCCCGCTTTGTTCTGGTATTGGCTCATTTCTCACCCCCACTACAGATGTAATTACGTCGGATGTGAGGCAACAAGACAATTCCAAAACCGTGACGCAGATTGCCGATTATTAACCGGGCAAAATGCAGGGCCTCCCCATCCCCCACCCCCACGCCAACAGAAAACCCGCAGCATATGCGGGTTTCCGTTTGGCTTGAAACAAGGTGGCCAACTCGCTTTTCGCCATTGGCCCTGAGCTTCTGGATTTCGATGATCCTCTCGGGGAGAATCTAGATCCCGCCGGTGGGAATCTTCACTTTATGCGGGTTTTCCTCTCCCTTCTCCTGGAGTCCCTGGTATTTCGAGGGACATTTGACCAGCAGCTGATCGGCCTCAAAGCGGCCTTTGTTGTAGCGGCCAATGGCGACGACAGACTTGGCTTGCCCAAAGTTCCCGGGCACGGCGCCAGCATAATGTACCAGAAGACTGTCCCCTGATTCGTCTCGAATCGGGAAGCGCAGGGTACGCGAGGAGACATCATAGGTGACGCTCTCTTTGACGATCTCGCCGATGACCTGGCAGTTTTTCTCCAACTGTCGGGCCTTATCAAAATCGACGTACGCGGTCAGCGAGTCTTCAAAGGCGGTAAATGCCGCAGCCAGACAGACAACGATGATGGCGGCGCCGATAATGAACCGCTTGTTCACCTCTTCTCCCGGCGCTTCAACGAGCGATCCAGCTTGAGGAGGTACAAAAACAGCCCCGCCCAGGAGAGCAGGGTCACGATCATGACGGTGTAATTCGAACTCATGATGCGGTTTCTCCTTTGGCGTCCAGCTCTTCCTTAATACGGGTAGCGCGATCGGCCAATTTGAAAAGCCACAGGTACAAGAGGCCATAGGTGATTAGCGCTGCGGTGAAGGTCAGGCCTACCGGCAGTGTCATCGTGAACCGGCCTCCTGCGGAAATCAGCGAGTCTTGCGGGTGCAGCGAGGAATACATCCGGGGCAGTACGAAAAACAAAAACGGTGCCACGAACCCGGCCAGAAGAATGTATACCGCCGAAAGCCGCGCTCGTGTCGAGGCGGCGGGTACCGCCTGGCGCAGGGCGAAGTAAGCGGCATACATCAAAAGCACGGCCAACAGCGTCGTCTGCCGGGGATCCCAGTTCCAGAACGCACCCCAGGTCACCCGGGCGAAGATCGCTCCGCTGAGCAGGGCAATGATTGAAAAGGTCAGCCCGATCTCGGCGGAGGCCACGGATTTACGGTCGGCGGCGAGTTGGCGGGTTTTTAAGTACACTGCCCCGTACACGGCCGCCACAATAAAGGCGATAAAACCGGTAATTGCGGCGGGGACGTGAAAGAAAAAAATCCGTGAGGCGTCGCCGACCTCTTTTTGCGGCGGGGGCAGGGTGAAGACCGCAACAATAACCCCCGCCATGGCCAGCCCGATTAAATATTTCCACCACATGCTTCAGTATCGCTCCTGCGGTCGGCAAAATATGGGTTGCCGCGTGTTGAGACAACGGATCAGGACGAAAAAAGAGCGTTTTTGTTGGTTTTCTCTTTGTGCATCATTCCCATCCATTTTACTCCCGCCAGACAAAGGGGAAAAGCAGCCACCCACCGGTTGTGGCCACCCCGGCATAGGCGGCGAGTAGTCGGATTTCGGTTATGCCCGATTCCATCACCCCGGGGGAAAAGCAATACTCGGTCACCTGGACTAACGGAACCAGGAGGGGGAGCAAAACGGGCAGGGACAACACCGAAAATAACGCCCCGCGCACTCCGGCGGCCGCAATGACCGAGGCAATCAACGTGGTGGCCGAAACCATCCCCACGCTACCCAGAATGACAGCGGCAGTAAACAACCCCCAACGGCTTACCTCTACGCCAAGCAAGATCAAAAAAAGAGGAACGACAAAGACCTCTAACCCCAGAAGCAACACCAGGTTGAATGTCCATTTGCCGAAATAAACCACGTCATCATCTGCGGCCAGTTGAAGTGTTGTAGCGGTCTTGGCCTCCGCTTCTTTGATAAAGCTCTGCGCGAGACCGGAGAGCGCCGAGAAAAACAGGATTACCCAGAAGAGGACCGACAGGTAATGTGCGGGCAGACCCCCGGCGCCCAGCGAAAACGATACGGCAGCCAGCGTAGTCAACGCAAACAAGAAGATCGCGCTGACCGCATAGCGGGTGCGGTACTCCGTGCGCAGATCCTTAACCAGCAGGGCGAGCACTTTAGCGGCCCATGAGGATTTGCCGGTCGGCAAGTCTTGCCTCCTGTGGGTCGTTGGTGGCCAGGATGCAGATTCCTCGGGAACGCTGTTTTTCGATGACTTGGCGGAAAACCACTATGCCGGATTCGTCAAGACTGGCCGTGGGTTCGTCCAGCAAGAGCACGGGCGGTGTTTTAACCAGCGCGGCGGCGTATTTCATCCGCTGTTTCATCCCCGAGGAAAATGTGGCCAGCAGGTCTGATTCACGTCCTTTTAATCCGACGTCTTCAAGCAGCGAGATCAGTTCTGCCCCGGTTTTGCCCCAACCGCCGATCTTGTTGACAAAGCGCAGGTTTTCCAGGGCGGTGAGCTCGTCATACAGCGCCAGATCGGGGGCAACCAGGCTGACAAGCCGATGCCATGAACCGCGATCGAGCGGCCGCCCACTGTGCAGGTACGAAATTGTTCCGCCATCGGGGCGCAAAAGCCCGGAGAGCAGCTTAAGAAAGGTCGTTTTCCCCGAACCGTTGGGGCCGACCACGGCAAGGCGATCGCCGGTTTTCAATTCCAGGGAGACATTGGAGCAAATTCGCCGCGGTCCAAACGCCTTGGATACTTTTTCCAGGACAAGCGTGGGGTCGTCTTTGAGGGACGCGTTGTTGGTCTCGGTGGCCATGATCGGCAGAAAATAAGGGCAGATAGCACAGCCGCGAAAGGCAAAAAAGCCGCAAAGCGGCGTTTTGCCGGATAATTGGCGGCATTCACCCACCAAAAATGGTGGGCCACCGGCCGGTTGGCCTGAAAGCATATGAATCTCTTGCCGCCCACGAAATCGAGAATTGACTATTTGACAGCCCTCAAGCCCCCTTCCCAAAAAGCGTTTGACCGGGCAAGGCAAAGTGAGGTATCCTTTTAAATTATCGAAGAAGTCTGCTCCCCTAGGTATGGAGCTGTAGAACAGAGAGAAGGTGGAAATGGGACGGAATATTGTACAGAAAGTTATTGAGGCGCATAGGGTTAGTGGGGAAATGGTGGCGGGGAGTGAGGTTGCTATCAAAATTGACCAGACGCTGACTCAGGATGCGACCGGGACTATGGCGTACCTCCAGTTTGAGGCTATGGGGCTGGAACGGGTGAAGACGGAGAAATCGGTCTCGTATGTTGATCATAATATGCTGCAGGCGGGATTTGAAAACGCGGATGATCATCGGTATTTACAATCGGTGGCCGCTAAATATGGGATATTTTTTTCGCGTCCGGGCAATGGGATTTGCCACCAGGTACACCTGGAACGGTTTGGGGTGCCGGGTAAGACCCTGCTGGGCTCGGATTCGCATACGCCGACCGGTGGGGGGCTGGGGATGCTGGCTATGGGTGCCGGCGGGCTGGATGTCGCGGTGGCCATGGGCGGTGGGCCGTTTCACATTATTATGCCGAAGGTCCTGAAGGTCAACCTGGAGGGCAAGCTCCAGCCCTGGGTGACGGCCAAAGACATTATCCTGGAAGTTTTGCGCCTGCTATCAGTTAAGGGCGGCGTCGGGAAAATCGTCGAGTACGGCGGCCCCGGCGTGGCATTGCTTTCCGTTCCCGAGCGGGTGACGATCACCAATATGGGCGCCGAACTGGGGGCGACCGCCTCGATTTTTCCCTCGGACGATAACACGCGGAAATACCTCGCCCTGCAGAAGCGCGAAACGCATTGGTCCGAACTCTTGCCTGACCCGGATGCCGCCTACGACGGGGAGATCACCATCGATCTGAACGCCCTTGAGCCGCTGATCGCCATGCCGCATTCGCCGGATAACGTGGTGAAAGTGCGTGAGATTGCGGGTGCCAAGGTGGACCAGGTCTGCGTCGGCTCGTGCACCAACTCTTCGTTGCATGATCTAATGGTGACCGCTGCCGTTCTCAAAGGAAAGAGTGTGAATTCGCGGCTGAGTATGACAGTTACTCCCGGATCAAAGCAGGTTTTTGCCGCCATTGCCACCGCAGGTGTGTTGACCGACATGATCCAGGCCGGGGCGCGGATTATCGAATCGGCCTGCGGGCCGTGCATCGGGATGGGCCAGGCGCCGCCGTCCGGAGGGGTAACCATCCGCTCGTTTAACCGCAACTTCGTGGGGCGTTCCGGCACCAAGGACGCCAAGATCTACCTGGCCTCGCCGGAGGTGTGCGCGGTGTGCGCCCTCACCGGGGAGATCACCGATCCGCGTGATTTTGGCCCCATGCCGCAAGTGGCTGTCCCCACTGAGATTAAGATCAATGATTCCGGAATCATTCCGCCGGCTGAAGACCCGTCAAAGGTAGAGATCATTCGCGGACCGAATATCCAGCCACTGCCACAGCAGAAGCCACTGACTGAAACCATCTTTGGCGATATCCTTCTGAAAGTCGGCGACAATATCACCACCGACCACATCATGCCCGCCGGGGCGCATATTCTGCCGCTGCGATCCAACATCCCGGCGATCTCGAAGTTTGTCTTTTACCGCATGGATCCTAATTTTGCCGAGCGCGCGCTGGAAAAGCAGGGCGGGATTGTCGTCGGCGGCGAAAACTACGGCCAGGGATCATCGCGCGAGCACGCGGCGCTGGCCCCGATGTACCTGGGTATCAAGGCCGTGATTTCGAAAAGCTTCGCCCGCATACACCGGGATAACCTGATCAATTTCGGAATCCTGCCGCTGGTGTTTAAAGATCCCGCCGATGCCGACAAAGTCAATGGCGGCGACCGGCTTGTTTTAGAAAACGTGATCGAGAACCTGAAAGCCGGGAAGGATCTGGCGGTTAGAAACGACACCTCCGGGGTGACGTTTGAGGTTTCGTATAGCTACACACCACGGCAAAAGGAAATCCTGTTTGCCGGAGGGCTGCTCAACTACACCAAGAGCAAGCAATAATGATTCATGGGCTTGGCGTACAGCAAGGGACGATGAGTGCGACCAGGGCGAAAAAGACCCCATTTTACGGCCGGCATGTTGAGGCGGGGGCGAAGATAGTCGAGTTTGCCGGTTATTTGATGCCGCTGCAATACCAAAGCATCATTGCCGAGCATCAGGCCGTGCGCGAATCGGTCGGCATGTGCGACCTGTCGCACATGGGGGAACTTGTGGTCAGCGGGCCGGGCGCATTGGCCTTCCTGCAAAAGATGACGACCAACGACGTTGCCGCGCTGGAAAATTATAAAATCCAATACAGTGTTTTCTGTTACGAAGACGGCGGGATCGTCGATGACCTTCTAATCTACAAGCTTCCCGGCCGGTATTTGCTGGTGGTCAACGCCGCCAATATAGAAAAGGACTTGGCCTGGCTGCGCGAGCACCTCGCCGGCGAGGTCAAGCTGGAAAACATTTCCGATCAAATGGGACTTCTCGCAATCCAGGGACCGCGGGCACAGGAGGTAATGGCGCAGTTGACGTCGTTTGATCTGGACTCTATGGGATATTACTGGTGCACCGAGGCGGAAGTCTGCGGCCGAAAAATCTTGTTTTCGCGCACCGGGTACACCGGCGAAGATGGGTTTGAGTTGTATATTTTGCCGGAGGATGCCGCCACGTTTTGGGATCGCACTTTCGCGGCGGGTAAGTCGTTCAATATCGCTCGCGTGGGCCTGGGCGCGCGCGATTCGCTGCGGCTGGAGATGAAATATTGTCTATACGGAAACGACATTGACCAGACGACTAACCCGATCGAGGCGGGTTTGAGTTGGGTGGTCAAGCCGGACAAGGGCGACTTCATCGGCCGCGAACCGATCCTGCGCGTCAAGGCAGAAAAACCCGCACGGAAACTCGCCGCCCTGGAAATGCGGCAAAAAGCCATTCCCCGCAAAGGGTATAAGGTGACCAGGGACGGCGGGGAAGTGGGAACGGTAACCTCGGGGATTCACTCTCCCTCGCTGGGCAAAGGTATCGGTATGGCATACGTCAAGCGGGAGTGCAGCAAGCTGGGGGCAAAGTTGGGCATCGAAATCCGCGGCCGGTCGTTTGCTTGCGAGGTCGTCAAACCGCCATTTTATAAGAACGGGTCACACCGGTAGGTGCAGACCCTCCCCTCCCCGGCCATGACCGTTGAGGTCTACCTTACCCCGTATGAGCTGGCGTATGATGCCGTGGCCGGCAAAACAGTAGCCGTCATCGACGTCCTGCGCGCCTCCACCGTTACCGCGACCGCCGTTTACAATGGCGTTAAAGAGATCTACCCCGTTGATACGCTGGAAAAGGCGGAGAAACTGGCCGACCGCCTCGCCGACAAAAAGCCGCTCTTGTGCGGTGAGCGGGACGGGATCAGGGTGCCCGGGTATGACTTGGGGAATTCCCCGAAGGAGTACACGCGTGACAAAATAGAAGGCCGCACGCTGGTGTACGCCTCGACCAACGGGACGGTTGCCCTGGTCGCGGCGGAGGCGGCAGGGCACCGCCTGATGGTTGGGCTGGTCAACGCCCGCGCCGCCGCCGAGGAGATTGCGCGCATGGGATTGGATTTGGCTATTGTCTGCGCCGGGCAGGAGGGGACGTTTTCCATCGAGGATGCTTTTGGCACCGGGCATATCATTGCCCTGCTGAATGAGTATTTTCCCGAAGTGCTTCTGGGCAACGATCATGCCGGAACCGCCGAATACATCTGGAAGAAGAACTGCAACGATCCGCTGGCCCTTTTGCAAGACTGTCCTCACGGGCGCTACCTGGCCGGCCTGGGTTTCGGGGAAGATTTACAGATATGCGCGCAAATCGATACGGTTCCGGTGGTACCCCGCATGGAAGGGGAGGTGCTCGTGGGGAAGGCCCATATATCCCCTTGATTGACATGCCAAATTCAGCCTTGGTTACCCCGGCCGCCTGAAACATCTTGCCAATTTCACGATAAGATGATAAGATGGCCGTGTCACTTATGCGCCGGAGCGATGGCGCACAGGTTTTGCTGAGGGAGAGGTGGCCGAGCGGCTGAAGGCAGCTGCCTGCTAAGCAGTTAACGGGGTAACTCGTTCCAGGGTTCGAATCCCTGCCTCTCCGCTTAATATTTGGGGCCGAATTGGAGAGAAATAGCTCGCCATTTATGTACGTTTATGCTAAGTTGCTTCACCCACCATAAATGGTGGGGCACCCGGGCGGATAATGAGTTTATGCGTCATGATATTCACGTTTATATATTGTAAACGGGAGAGAGGTCTAAGCGTTGAAGATATCGAAATGATCGTGAACAATAAATGCAGGGGGATTTGGACATGAAGAATTGGATACCGCGCGGATTGCTTATCGTACCTATGCTTTCTCTTTCGGTGTTTCTCGCTCAATGCTGTAAGAAGGTCACCAATGGAGACTGCACCAGGGATGAAGATTTAATCGTTAAATTGGAGCCGGTGGAGGGCACGGCAAAAGACATCATCCTCACGGTTTTCGATACCGACTGGCAGGGAACCATTATCGATTCTGTTGAGTTGGCCACTGAAGGGTCGGTGGTGATCGCACTGGAACAAGGGCCTGGTGATACGATCGTACCGGCGTATAATGTCTACGCTCGCGCGGACGGTTATTACACGGAACTCTACAAATGCTGGGATGGTGATACGATAAATGTCGATCTTGATTCAATACCCGAGTATCCCAACGCGTTCGCCGGAACGATATTTGGCCATTGGGAATTCTTCGGTGTTTCGCTCCACGCAATGAACATCAGTTTGACCCAGATGAATGGCGTATCGGTAACCACGACAACCGACGGACAGGGGCGATGGGGTCTGGGTAATCTGCCCACGGGTGTTTATACCCTCATCGGCGATTGCATCTCACTTTCTCATTGTGAATTCACCAATACCGAAGCAACGGATTACGACGACTTTCATTTTTATTTCCCCGGCTATATTGTTGAAGCTCCGAATTTGTATTTATACCCGGAAAACGAAACCGACATAACCGTTAACCTGGGTTTTCCCGCCGGCGGAGAAGTGATTGAATCTGAGCCGTCGTATGGTGACGGCTGGCGGGTTCATGTTGAACCTAATGGTCTAATCAACGAAGAATACGGCTATCTTTTCTACGAGGCACATCTCCCCGGCCCGCTGAATTCGACCACCGGCTGGCTGCTTAAAGGCAATGACCTGGAGGGCGAGTTCCGCCGCTTATTGGAGCAACACGGTTTTGTTGGTCGGGAGGTCGACGATTTTGTGGATTACTGGGTGCCCATTTTAGCTGGTTCGCCGTGGTATGCGGTTTACCAGCAAGAGGCCGGTTCGATGGTTACCCTGGATATCTCGCCCACTCCTCACAACGTACTCCGGACCTGGCTGTTGATCGAACCGGTGAATCAACCGTTGGATATTCCCGCGCCGCCTGATCCGGGGCCATTTGTCCGAGATGGTTTTACGGTGGTGGAATGGGGGGTGTTTCGGTTGTCCCGACATTGATACCTGGGCTGTCGCCTGCCAATCACCAATGACACGTGGTCGAGGACCGATGGCTGATGCTGCTACGCCAAGAACATCGCTTTGCCGCGGCGGGCGACGGTGAGTAGGTAGCGCACCAAGAGCGAAGGAGAGTATCTCCGAGCGTCTGGTGGGTTTGAATGTCGTGCCTCCGCGTAGTCTGTCGGCCTGGACTCCTGCCTCTGCTCGAGTGATGACAGTCTGAGATTCGGATGTTTATTGTGACCTTCCGTCAGCAGAGCTGTTGGGCACCCGGCGCGTGTCCGGGATCGTCAAATGATTGGCGTTTCACTGCCTCAAACTCTCATGCTCAGAAACCCGGAGCAGAACTCCGGACCACGCACCCCCTGGAAAAGACCACAGTCAAGGAGAATCCTTCGTCCATTAACCATCATTGGATGCATCGAGCCGGTAACAGCCCGCACGGCACCGAGAAAACTCATCTTCATTTTCTATTTTCCCTGCACTCTATAACCGCATCACCATGTGTACCGGCGTGGTTTTGAGGTCATTCTTTGTCTGATGGCGCTCAATCGCGGATCATAGTCAGTAACATCTTGAACTGTCGTACGGCCGATACGGCGTGAGGGACGTTGGCCGGCATCAACACAGTCTCGCCGGCGGAAGCCAGGACGGCTTTTCCCCCGATCGTCAGTTTGACCTGACCGTCAAGCACCTGAACGTGTGCGTCATATGGTGTAGAATGTTCGCTCAACTCCTGCCCGACATCAAACGCAAACAACGTGATAGTGCCGGTCTTTTTCCGCTGGATCGTCCGGCTAACGATGGAGCCGGAAACATACTCCAACAAATCTGCCAGCCGTATTGGCTTCGCTTCGGGCAGCCGCCCGGAATCGGATGGTTGCCCTTGTGATGATGACCTCATGATCTTCCCTCCACAAATGTCGCATTGCTCCGCTCACTGGCGGATTTCCCGACGATACGTTGTCGGTCCAGGCTCTGTTAGGCGCCTATCTGAGAACCCTTTCCCACATACTAAAGATAACCAAGCTGTCTCTTAACTCAGATTCAAATCTGTCCACTTTCCGCTGACGGCGAACAATCCGGGCCATGGTGGAAATGGGTCGATTGAGGAAGAAAAAACACCTTGCTGCCGCCGGAAAAGCCTCATAATTAGAGCAAACTTCCCGAAACGGCGGGAGTAAATCGGGGGGAGTAAGATGAGACTCAATGTCAAAGCAGCGGCAATTGCCGGAGCTCTGCTAACCGGGGGGATGATGTTGTTCTTCGGCATCCTCAATTTGATTTTCTGTGGATATGCAGATGCGCTCCTGCGTCTAATGGCTTCGGTCTATCCGGGATACCACTACCCCAGTGGCTTCGGTGGTGTGATTGTTGGCACCCTGTATGGTCTTTTGGATGGGGCAATTGGTGGTGTTCTGGTTGCCTGGCTCTACAATCTGTTTTTGCCGAAACAGACGGCTAAAGTGTAAGCCGTTGGATAGACCTGTTCAGGCGAACGCACTGACGCTGTGGGTTGCGGCGGCTAAACTGAAACTGGTAGCCCACCAAAAGCGAAGGAGAGCATCTCCGAGCGTCTGGTGGGTTTCAATGTCCTGGCTCTGCTCGAGTGATGACAGTTTGAGATTCGGATGTTTATCGTGAACTTCCCGCAGTAGAGCTGTGGGGCACCCGGTACCGGCCCCAATGGCATCGTAAATTGCAGTGGCTATGGCAGGTAAAGGGAGGTCCAAAAAGCCTGATGCCCCAATCATATTTGCCCCGCATCGGAGCTAACGCGTACGCTGCCAGTCAGAATCGGCTAAGTGGTCTCCCAGTTTTTGCCAAAGCTCCTCAAGATCGCACCGCATTACAATAAGGTCCTGTTTAGTCCCGCTGATATCTTTCACGTAATCGTGAAGCTCAGCCTCTGGATGGAAGCCAAGCCGTTTAAAGATGCTTTGGACTCCTACCTGCGGTCCCATGATTTTCACGATAATCTCCTCGACCTTTTTGCTGGCCGCAAGCAGGTAAAGTTCACGGGCCATCAGTGTGCCGAGCCCTCTACGCTGAAACTGGTGTGCCACAATCAACCTTATCTCCGCCATGTGCTCTTTCCAGCCCGGAGGTTCAAGTTCCAGAGCCCCGTCCGCTACAATTTGATCGTCAACAACGGCAACCAATCTCATTATTCTGCCCGATTCCATTGCTTGAATTCTTCGTGCCGCAATTTCACGGTCCATGACGCCCCGCCGAAGATAAGCTCTATCCTCTTTGGGAAGTGCCTGGAAGAAGGCCAGAGATCGATCGATATCATCTTTTCTCATCTCACGAATGAGAACCTCGCTTCCGTCCTTCAATTTTACTCTTTTTTTCATCTCGTCATCCCATTCTTTTTTGAAGGTCACAGACTATTTTCTCCTTCCTTAACATTACGGATCATACAGCCTATAGGCAAGGCAAAACCATGGCCTTTTGGCAGAGCACCAACACTTTACTGCAAAAACGCCATTTCAAAGATACCGGTTCAATCGATCACACCTTAAAAACCATATGCAGCAGGGTTCCTATACATGCGTTCTTGTTAGACAATTTTCTGCGCTCGGGGTGGGTTACCGGCTGCCTGAGACGGTGCACAACAATGGCGGGTATCATCCCGGGGGAGCGGCGGCATTCAAGAGTCATCCGGCAGGTGGTATTCGGCCTGTGGTTTGGGACCGGGCAGTGTTGAATCTTTTGGGCGGGAGGCAGCAACGGGTCAGGTATCATCCTCTGGGGATTTCTTGAGCGGCAACGTGTACACTGCTGTCAAACGGATGTTGTATTCGCTGCCCAACTGCTGGCCGTTGAAATGCTGATAAACCGGCTCTTCGTAAAAGACCTGTAACCGCAAAACCTCGGGCACCACCTGGACTTGCAGTCCCGGCACAAACCACAACTGGTGTCTGCCGGTAGAATGGATCTTTTCTCCGTTCTGGCGATCCCTTCCCCGTACCACCCCGGAGAGTGCCGCCGACAAATCCAGGCGATCTCCCAGATGAAAATTGGAGGTCAGCAGGTAGGAAAACTGGTTACCAAACTCATAGTTATAGTCATCGTCATCGTGCGCAGTGGTCAACACATATGTCGCGCTGAGAAAGAAATCCACAGGTTCAAACCCCTGATAATACGAGACTGAGCCGAGATAATCGGTTGAGCCGGTCCCCGGCTGGAGCTCTTCGATCAAACGTAATCCGGAGCTGCGCTGATCTGCATCCCCGGTAGGGAGTTTCACTCCCAAACCGAATGACATTTCTCTAAAGTCGACAAAGCTACGGCCCAGCGGGCTGAAACGGAAGAGGAAGCTAATATCGCCAATTCCTTCGCTGGTGTATTCAAGCAGTCCCGTCCCGGCGACATCCAGGGATTTCTTCTTCCAGGTGTAGGGAATTATCGCGCTGATGCTGAGCTGGGGACAGACGCCATATGCCGCGGCTAAAGTCGTCCGCCTCCAGTCGGTTTTCGTGTTGCGCGGATTGTCAATGCCCTTCGACCCCTCGTACATGCCGCGCGAACACAAAAATTCGTAATGCAAGCCGATCTCCAGCGTATGCGGCAGGGCGACCGTTTCGCCCAGCACCCCCTGCGGCGAAACCGCCGGTGCGCAGCAGTTTTGCGCACGCCCCACGCCGGGCAAACAAAGAAGAAAGACGATGGTTGCGCCGATTATAGATCTCATTGCCACTTACCCGGGCAAAATCCACACCCGTATGCTGTCGCGAGCTTCCCCACCCCGGCCGTCATCGACAATTGAGAGAACAACAGCCGTGATCGGCCCAACGACCGGACAACAATTGGTCAACTCCAACGTATTTGCCTTACCCGGCAAAGCCAACAGCCCTGGCCCACGTGTTTCCCAGTTGTAATTTAAGGCATCGCTGTCGGGATCCTCGGCAATAACGGTAATAATGGTGGAGTGATCCTCATAAAACGTATCCGGATCAGCCCATAAGGCCAGGATGACCGGCCGGTGGTTTTGCGAATTGGTTACCTTATCATCGCTCCCGCAGCCCAGTGAGATGATCACCCCGAGAACGAACAGCACGACTACAGATATCGAGCCGGATAACCTGATCACCGGATCCCCCTTTCGATATGCAATTTAATCTTCCATTTTGATAGGAACGGTCACTATCGTTGTTTCCCGCCCGGCGAAGGCAAGGGTAATTGACAGCCCGTCAGCCTTCTTGGGTATGGACTCTCTTGACAACTGCATATTGAGTTCAACCTCCTGCCCGGGGGCCACACGCTCCGGGGACTCGATCCGGTCGACAATTCCCTGGGGAACATGCAAAACAGCGATGGTTAGGGAGTCCGTACCGTTGTTGGAGATCTTTAGCGTATCCGCGTCGACGGTGATTGTTGCGTTATTGATTCTCCAGGATAACTCTGGCGGCCGAACACGAACATCGCCGGTCGCTTCCCCCCGTTTGACAACATTGGCCATAATTCGCAGATGGTGCACCGGCGTTTCCGGATCGTTGGTATGTATCTTGGTGGTCTTCTTCACCTGGTGATGGTACCTGCCGGATTTGAAAGTGATAACAATGGCGGCGCTGTCACCAGGAGGGATCGGTCGATTGAGTCTGGAGACGCTGGTGCAGGAACAGCCCGACTCAATTTTGGTCACGGATAAGGGAGCTGAGCCGGTGTTATATAAATAGAACACATGGCTTACCTCGGATTTTTGCGGAAGATACCCGAAATCCCATGAAGGAGATCGGACGACGGCGCGGGGGCTATCCTCAGCCAAAGCAGAGTTCTGACCTGCAAAAAGAACGCCCGTAAGAAGCAGAACAAAAAAGCCGCACTTTCGCCCCATAGTGTCCCCGCTACACCGATTTTTCAGGTCGGACCATACGTGCTGCCGTCCAACCCTCTTGAAATAATTACGTGTGATGCGTGCAGATCGTCGTGGAGAAGGTAAGGAAAATGACATGGTCCATCGCCGAAGTCTCTGGATTTTTCGCACGTATGCCCGGAGGCTGTAGTCTTCCCCAGGGGCCGAAGTTCTCGCGCAGGTCACTCTTAGTTTGTTCGAAAACTGCCGGCTGTTTGATGATTGCCTCCCCGGTCGGTGTCGAAGCGAGTTCATCAATGGTGTATTGTTTCGCAGAAACTCGGGCAAGTAGGGGTTTTGACCCCGTCAGATGCCGCGGGAAAACCGGCACGGCCCAGCCGCCGGCTGACTTACCACAACGCCCTATCCGGCAACGGATTAGGCGAGAGGAAAAAATTTGATCAAGGCGTGAAGATTCCCCTGCCGCTACCGATAATTAATTTCAGAGCGGGTTTAGCCTGAAGGAGGCGTAATTGGCATCCTTGAGGAAATGAGCCTAGGAGGAACAAATGGCTACCAAGCGCATGACAAGTCCCCCTCCATCTTATGAGGGGCGGAGAACGGTCCGTAGGAATATAACCGTTCCGTTCAATGAAATCACCGAGCCTGGCTGTTACTACTGCCACTGGACTGGCTGGTTGTATCGTGTTCCGGACGATGGCCTTGCTGCCGGCCATAGTCCATACCTGAACATCTGCAGCTACGAGGAATGCTTCGTCACAAAGATTTCCGAAGATCCCTGGGTGCCGGTGGGCAAAGCCCGTGAAATCTGCGCCAACTGGGATTTCGCGGTCAATTTTTAGCTGGTACACCCTTGTTGAAAATACCGAACTAAGCCCGCTGCAAAGCTCAACATTCCTGTTGAGCTTTTTTTATTGCCGACGAGCCCCACCGGCAAAAGCGCTTGTACTCTGTACCATCTCGATGTCCCACACGTCTTTGTTGACCTGAGATACCGTAGCCTCAACAGCAAGGAACATCTTCAAGACCTCGATATTGGTTGTGGTGTGCTGCGTCAGGGAGAGCGTGCGGAATCTTCCGCCACCGGCCAGAGCCATGGGGAGCAACAGTTGGTCGGCCAGGTGTCTTCCCACGGGCACCTCGGCGGCCAGATATTCTAAGACGGCGTCGGCAGTTCTGCCGGCAACCTCTTCGGCAGGAACTCCTCGCTGGCCAAAGCCGGTAAACACCTCGGTGATGTGCTCGCTTTCGATTTCGACGATCAGGACGTTCCCGGGTCCTCGGGCCTCCGCTGTCTCCTCCACGCGCAGACAATGGCGATCCCACAACAGCTTCTCCCCGATCACCCTCACCTCCCGATCACCGATCTTGCGGGGAAGCCGGGCGACGATTGCCCGCACCAGCCGTCTTTTTATTTTCCCCCGCTCAAGAAGGTCTATCCGGGACAACTTCTCGGCTGGGGTAATTGAAACGCTGAACCGCCCGCCACCGGCCGGATAGAATCCTGGCCGTTGCAGGGCGGCGGTGACCACTGGCCCCATGCGGTTCACAATCGGCAAGAACACCCGGGAAAGAAAGTCGAACGGCGGCGCGTAAGGATTATGCGTACCACCCTCCAGGATAAGTTCTGACCTGCTCTCCGACGTGAGAAGTGCCGGAAGCACTGTCTGCAAAACCAAAGTACAGCTTCCGGCCGTTCCCACAGCGAAATGATACTGGCGCGGTTTGATCGCTTGCGGCGCAAAGTGGAGTTCCCGCGAGCCGATAGCATTCCCTTTAACCTCCGCCTGGCCGACCTCCGTTGCGGCATTCACCGCGGTCAGGTGCTGGCGCATAAGCCCCGGCTTCTTCCGCCCCGCGCGGATGTTTTGCATGTGAAAGGGCTTTCCGGTGACCAGCGACACGGCCAGCGACGTGCGCAGAATCTGTCCGCCGCCCTCGCCAAAAGAACCGTCCACTGTGATTATTTCAACGTCCCTCGTTTTTGCCTTTCTTGCAGTTGACCGTCAGGGGAACAGAACCCCCGCCTCAAGGCTATACGCGGGCAAACCGCCTTTCTCTGGTCTGCATCTCATCAACGGAAAGCGGTCAGTTCTGGGGTAGAGGTTAAAAGAGCAGTCGGTAGCACAATAACGCACTTGCCTTCGGAAAAAGGATTTCTTAATTGGATAATGTGGGGTGGAATTGAAGGGAAACGATTGCCATGCACAAGTTGAGTGTTATTAAATAACGGCACGCTTAGCCAGTAAGAGACTCTAAAGGAGGTTTCCCATGGCTGAAACAATACGAAAAGTCGAGTATTTCTACACGACGGTCGAGGATAGACCCGGAGAGGGGCGCCGACTGCTCGAACATCTCCGTGAAAAGGGTGTCAATTTGATGGCGTTCACTGCCTTTCCCGTCGGAGAAGGCCGAGCCCAGCTTGATTTTTTCCCCGAGCGCGCCGAGCTTTTGCAGAAGGCCGCCGCAGACGCCGGTGTAAGTCTCGTCGGGCCCAAAAGAGCGTTCTTGATTCAAGGAGAAGATAGAATAGGGGCGCTCCACGAACATCATCTGAGACTGGCCAACGCCGGGGTCAACGTTCACGCGGCTAACGGTGTAACCGATGGCCGTGGAAGATTTGGCTATGTCCTGTGGGTCAAGCCGGAAGACTACGAAAAGGCTGCGCGGGCATTGGGAGTTTAGCGGATAACAACGGGCCCGGCAGAAAAGTGCTTTGCTCCCCGCAAACGGGCCCGGATAAGCCTCTGCGTTGATGGAGTGGCATGATATGTTTCGCATCATCTGTGGGCTAATGGCGGTCGGCATTTGTCTGGGCGGCTGCCAGCCAAAGAAAAAATCCGATACACCGGCAAAAGGAGAAAAAAGGATGGCCATCACTATCGCCAGTACGGCCTTTGCCGAGGGGGGGATGATACCCCGGCAGTATACCTGCGATGGTTCCGATATTTCCCCCCCGCTCTCCTGGAGTGGCGTGCCCGAAGGAACCAAGAGCCTGGCCCTCATCTCCGATGATCCGGACGCCCCGGCGGGAACATGGGTCCACTGGGTACTTTTCAACATCCCTCCCGAGACGAACGAACTCCCGGAAAACGTCCCCCCGGATCAAACGCTGGCCAGCAGCGCGAGACACGGAGTGAATGACTTCGGTCGGTTGGGGTACGGCGGGCCCTGTCCTCCGAGCGGCATGCATCGGTACTACTTCAAGCTCTATGCTCTCGATGCCATGCTTGACCTTTCCGGGCGCGTGACCAAAGCGGATTTACTGAGCGCCGTGGCGGGTCATATCCTGGCCGAAGGTCAGTTGATGGGGAAATATCGGCGGCAATAGGCCGGTGGGTCGGACAGTTGCCTGAAGTTGACCAGGTTGAGTGCCTTTCCTGCGGTAAGAGTTCGCCGCTGATCAGTGAAGCTTTACCGGTGTGCTTGAACTGTATTCGCTACCGGTTTGACCGCTCCAGCCCGTATATATGGGAGGCTCACCGGAAGTCCCGGCTTGCTTTTGAGTTGCCTGCCCGGCCGCCAAAAGACGAAACCGGCGTTAAGTGCGGAATCTGCGTCAACCGTTGCCAGATCCCGGAAGGGGAAAAAGGATTCTGTGGGTTGCGGGAGAATCGAAAGGGTAAGCTTTTTCAGCGGGGAGGGACAAAAGAAAAAGGGGTGGTCAGCTGGTATTACGATCCTCTGCCTACGAATTGCGTTGCCGACTGGGTCTGCCCGGGAGGAAGTAAATCCGGTTATCCGCGTTTTTCCTATGCCAAGGGAGCTGAACGGGGGTATGAAAATCTAGCCGTGTTCTACGAGGCCTGTTCTTTTGATTGTCTCTTCTGTCAAAACTGGCATTTCAGACAAAGAAGCCATTTGCCGGGAACAAGAAGCGCTGATGAACTGGCTCATGCAGTGAGACGAGCAACCACCTGTATTTGCTACTTTGGTGGTGATCCTACCCCCCAGTTGGAGCACGCTCTGGCCGCCTCTCGTTTAGCGTTAGAAAAGACCGAAGGGAGGATATTGAGAATTTGCTGGGAAACCAACGGCAGCATGCACGGAAGTCTATTGAAGGAAATTGCCCAGCTTTCGCTTGCCACAGGGGGATGCATCAAGTTTGATCTTAAGGCCTTTGATGAGGGGCTAAACATCGCTCTCTGTGGGGTAAGCAATGCCCAAACTCTGGAGAACTTTCGCTGGCTCGCCGATTTTTCTCGCCAAAGATCCGATCCCCCGTTGTTGGTGGCCAGCACGCTGCTGATCCCCGGCTATATCGACCAGGAGGAAATAGCAAAGATTGCCGGATTTATTTCTTCCCTGGATCAGAATATCCCCTACACGGTTTTGGCATTTCATCCCCATTTCTGCATGCATGATCTGCCCCGGACCTCTCGCCGGCATGCCGAGCAGGCCCTGCAGGCGGCCAGCGATGCCGGGCTAAAAAGAGTAAAACTCGGCAATCCACATCTTTTGTCAGACGATTATTGAGCAGTAAAATGTCTCTACGCCTTGGAGAGTCCTTACCGTCGAGGTGAACTCCTCATTCTACCGGCTGCCAAAACCAGAGGTGGTGGCCCGCCGGCGTGCAGTCACGGCGGTCCGGTTCGTGTGCGCCTTCTTGCCGCCCCGGGATTCCGGCAAACCCCCTGTGTGTGAGTATCTAGGCGTCGTCCAGGGCAAAAAATTGTACGCTCTTTGGCAACTCCTTGTATTGCAGGAAATTACGAAAAAGCCGTTGACTTTAAAAAATATTATGCTATATTACAAAAAAAGTCCGGAATGGACCATAGGGGCCGTTGGCTATCCCGGTTTTTCGGCAACTGCCAAATGGTGTGCGTGCGGCGGGGTCAATAAAACCGGGAATCTGAAACGGCCAATCCGGTAAAGGAATGGAGGTAGTGAACGCACATTTTGAAAAAGTATGATTGTGCAACTATATGCACACTGTGCACCTTTGGCTTCACTCTGCCAGTCGCCTAACCTGTTGCTGTCTAAAGGGGTGCAAGCCATCCTGGGTTGGTACGTGCCTTGCTAATGTTGGGTGAGTAACGAAGGATAAAAATGTGGAACAATTACAGCTTTTTCCCATAATATTTTTTCTTCCGCTTTCTATCCTGGTAAGTAACACTTCGGCGGATAGTTACTATCAAGCCGTTGGTTATCTCGGTCTTTCGGCGGCGGCCAAGCGGTATGCATGCCGTGGATCAATAAAACCGAAAATTTGAAATGGCCAATCTGATAACGGAGGAATACTGCCATGTTGGGGATTCGACTTAACAGAATTGGGCGTGTAAGGGTTGTTTTTCTGGTGCTCTTACTTTGCATCTGGGTTTTCCCTGCGGGGGAGTTTGCATTTGCTCAAGAAGAGCCCGCCGGTTTGAACACCAGGGGCCATCTTACCACAGTAGACGTGATGTTCACGGGTCTGGAGAATTCAACAAGTGGGCCTGTAGACCTGCATAAGTTTGCCGAAGTCACCTGTCCTCCTCCCCCTACCGATTGTGAGGCCAGTGATGACTTATGTGATAAGGTGCGTTTCTGCTGGCAGAGTGAACCCAATAGCGTGTCCGGGTTCAAAATATATCGAGATGGTACATACCTAGAGGCAGTTGGGCCCAGTGTTAGGTGTTATGATGACTACACCGCTGCTCTCGGGGTAACTTATTCATATTGTGTGCGGGCTTACCTATGTGGGGGGGAGGAGTCCGAGGCATGCTGTGATTATGGTATCCGGTTAGGTCCACCGCCACCGCCATCGAGTGTGAACTGCACGCCCGGTTGCGGCTACATTGACGTGAGCTGGTCGTCGGTCTCGGGGGCGACAGAGTACTGCATTTACCGGGATGGCGTGCCGCAGGGTTGCGTGTCGGGGACATCATGGCGGGACAACGATCCGGGAACGGGTGAGCGGTGTTACACGGTGACATCGAAGAATGAATGCGGAGAAGGTGATGAATCGAGCCCGCCGCAGTGTTGTACGGCCGAGTTTGAGCCGCCACCGCCGTCGAGTGTGAGCTGCACGCCCGGTTGCGGCTACATTGACGTGAGCTGGTCGTCGGTCTCGGGGGCGACGCAGTACTGCATTTACCGG
>Ga0114920_10000011_pt1 | contig 92917 bp, 84 predicted proteins | sample ChitaG_FD_88683 | JGI IMG/M metagenome (GOLD analysis project Ga0114920, IMG submission 88683) | Deep subsurface microbial communities from South Pacific Ocean to uncover new lineages of life (NeLLi) - Chile_00310 metaG | ecosystem: Environmental > Aquatic > Marine > Oceanic > Sediment ...
AAATACGGTATAATAGTAAAAACCCTGCCAATTTCCTATCCCCGCCCAGCAGGACGAGGCTCGCCCGAAGGGGCGGCTAATACCGATGTTGTGTTTAATGGTCACACTCCGCCAAAATCCGGGCTTTTGCTTCCAGATTTAGAGGGGGTGGATACTATTGAGCAGCAAATCTCAATTGCCTGCCAGAAAGGAAAAATTGACCCCACAGAAGAAAATATATTAATTTATCGCTTCACAGTAAAAAAATACACTTAAGCTAACGGAGACCCGCTCTCCGCTAGCTTGCGGAGAGCGGGTCTCCGCACAATCTCCAAAGAAAAATGATCAATCAAAAACTTGCCAAAATATTTAATGAAATTGCAAATCTCCTGGAAATAAAAGGAACGGCTTTTAAACCAGCAGCTTACCGTAAAGCTGCCAAATCTCTGGAAAACCTAAAAGAAGATATTTCTTTAATTTACAAAGAAGAAGGCACCAAAGGACTTGAAAAAATTTCAGGTATTGGCAAAAGTATTGCCGGAAAAATCAAACAATATCTTAAAAAAGGAAAGATTAAATATTATGAAGAATTAAAAGAAGAAACTGCTATTCGGCAAATTATAACCCACTATTTCAAAACTAAAGATCTTTCTCTGAAAGAACTTAAAGAAAGCGCTAAAAAGAAAAAGATAATTTATTCAAGATTCACCAAGCCGGCTAAACAGCTTTTGGAACTGGCGGGTTCAGTAAAAAAAGCTAAAGAAGCAATTAATAAAGTTGCTGAATGGGCGAAATCCAGAGATTTGGATTACGCTATTGAAACTGTTTTTAAAAAATGGTTAGAATTAGACAGGTTAAAGCCAAAAGAAGTGGTTAAAAAACCATTTTATCGGGGACAACCAATGATCTGGAGCCAAACTAAAAGAAAATTGTATGTAATAGATGATAGCGGTGAGTGGTTAGAGTTCGCTGGAAAAGAATCCGACATTGAATGGCGAACAATAAAATGAAATTGAAAATTGAAAATTCAAAATTGAAAATTGTCTTTTTAGGTACCCCGGAATTCGGGGCAATTATTTTAGAAGGGCTTATTAAAAATAACTGTAAGCCCATTTTGGTTATTACAGTTCCTGATAAACCAGTAGGAAGAAAACAAATTTTAACTCCCCCACCGGTAAAGCTAATGGCTCAAAAGTATAATATTCCAATAGCCCAGCCAGAAAAAATTAAAGAATTTAAAGAAGGAAATTTAGTAATTTGTGCAGCTTATGGTAAAGTTTTAGCAAAAGAAATATTAGAAACCCCAAGATATGGCTGCTTGAATGTCCATCCCTCTCTTTTGCCAAAGTATCGGGGACCCTCCCCTATTCAAACTGCTATTCTAAATGGCGATAAAGAAACTGGGGTAACAATAATTTTAATAGATGAAAAAATGGACCACGGGCCCATTATTGCTCAGCGAAAATGGAAAATTTCAGCCAAAACTAACTCTGAAGAACTGAGTAAAAAATTAGCTAAATTAGGAGCTGAATTATTAATTGAGACAATTCCAAAATGGCTAAAAGGTGAAATTAAAGCTGAAGCTCAGAATGAATCTAAGGCAACTTACACAAAAATTTTGAAAAAAGAAGATGGAAAAATTAATTGGAAAAAATCAGCTCAAGAAATTGAACGCCAGATTAGAGCTTTTCATCCCTGGCCAGGAAGCTTTACTTTCTGGAAAGGGAAAAGGATTAAAATTCTGGAAGCAGATGTTTTGAAAAACAATAAATTAACAATAAAAAAACTTCAGCCGGAAGGAAAAAAACCAATGACAGCTGAAGATTTCAAAAGAGGATACCATGGCTACAATCCCTTACTCTGAATTAAAAAAGGGAACAAAAATTATTCTTAATAATCAGCCCTATGAAATAATTGAGGCCTCTTCAATGTTTAAAGCAAGGGGTCATTCGGTATTGCAGGTAAAATTAAAAAATCTAATTACCGGCAACATAATCTCTGAAACTTTTCATCCCTCAGATACTTTTGAAGAAGCAGAACTTTCAAAAATAAAAGCTAAATTTTTGTACTCTCATCGGGATAAATTTTTCTTTTCTGAAAAAGACAATTCCTCAAAAAGATTTGATTTAACCAAAGAGCAAATTGGCGATGTCTCAAAATTCCTAAAACCAAATCAAATTGTTGAAGCAATAATCTTTAAAAACAAAACAGTTAATATTTCTCTGCCAATAAAAATCCAATTAAAAGTGGCTCAAGCTCCACCGGGAGTTAAAGGAGATAGGGCCCAGGCAGGAAATAAAATTGTTGTTTTGGAAACTGGAGTTGAAATAAATGTCCCCCTTTTCATTGAAGAAGGAGACATTATTGAAATCAACACTGAAAAAAGCGAATACGTCCGGAGAATACACCCTTCACCTTTGGCTAAAGGTGAAGGGTAGAGAAAAGATGAATTATTTTCTTCTCCGTTTCTTTTCTGCTTCTCGGACTCGTTTCTCGTCCATTCCGAAGTGATGGGCGATTTCGTGCCAAACAGTATTTTTAACAATTCCTTTAATTTCTTCTTCTGTTTTGGCAATTCTCTCAATTGGTTTTCTAAAAATAGTTATTTTATCTGGCAGGACTTGGCCATAATGACTTCTTTTTGTCTGGGGTATTCCTTCATACAAACCAAAAATTAAAAAACCGCCTCTTTTTTTAAGTTTTTTTAATTGATAAGAAGAGGGTTGGTCTTCAATACAAATATCCACATTTTCTAATTTTTCCAAAAATCTTTTTGGAATTGACTCAATCCCTTCTTTAACAATTTCCTCAAATTTCTCCCGATTCATGATTTCATTCTAACAAATTCAAAAAGAAAAGCCACCGTTTTCGGTGGCTTTTTGGATTATTTTTTTCTTAAATCCCAGACAAAACTTTCCAGGATGTCTCTGTCCAGAGGATCTCCATAGAAAGAAAGATTTAAAACCGGCAGACCGGTTTTCTGGGAAATAAGATTTAATTGAGTTTCAGCAATTCGGGACGGCATACACTCAAAGGGACCCACAATCACCGCTCCATCAATCTCTTTTTTCTGCCAGAGCAGTAAGGGTAACCCGATAGTCAAAGCTGCTTCGCCTAGGGGCTTAAGGCCGCTAAGATAAGGTCTGGCCGTTTCAAGAATCTCTTCCACATGGTGATCTTTTGGCCAACCCAGAGCTTTAGCAAAAATCCCATACAACTTCTTTTCAATCTTTTTTTGAAGCCAGTGAGTCAGATGCATCTTTAACGGATTTGCTTTAATCAAGGTTTCTCTCTTTAACCGTGTCCAAGTGACATAATTCCCCCATTCTCTAAATGGCGCCAGCTTTGCCTTAACGCCTAAATTTTCCAATTCTCTAATCACCTCGTTGTTGGCAAAACTATCTAATCTGACAAAAATCTCACCAGTTACCAGCACTGTTGGCTTGCCTTGTTTCCGGCTATCTCTTGAGATTCTTTGGAAACTCTCAGCTGCTTCTCTGGCTAAAGATTTCAACCCCCAAAGACCCCACAAACCAGACCAATCATTAGGTGTCTTCAAAATTGTCTTTTCAGCTTTTCTTAGATAGAAACTGAAGACCTTTTGAGTGGAACCCGATATCTTCTCTTCTGGCCGGATGCAATGTAAGGCATCCTTTAGAAGATCGGAAAAGATAACTGCTGCCCAGGCCTTACCCATAGTAGCTGCCCCAATTTGGAGCTGATACTGGTAGCCGGTTTCAGAAGTCGGGGAAATAACTTTCACTCTTTCAACCAAACCAAGCTTTTCCAAGATGATTTTAAACAACAGCTGATATTGACCAAAGCGACAGGGTCCGCCGGCCTGAGGCATAAAGTAATAAAACTTTCCTTTCGGATGAGCTTTTAAATACTTAAGCAATCCACCTAAAGTAATAATCATTGGCAAGCATTCTTTGCCCGAAGTGAACTTTCGACCGGAATCTAAACTCTCTTGGTCGCCTAAAGGAAGAGTTTCGCTTTCTATTCCCACAGATTTAAAAACAGCTGTCAGAACTCTTGAAACCTCTCCCATCCAGGGCGCCAAAAGCTTCCGCCCACTCGCTTTAATCTGAACCAAGCTTTCATGATTGTCAAAGTGTTCAAAATCAGGCAGAACTTCATCTTTCTGCGGTTGATAATTCTTGACACCGTACAAAAAGGCCTCAACTCGGGTCTTAAAACCTGCCTGGCCAGTATAAGCGTCGGATTCCAGAATTGCGTAGGGTTCGCCTTGAGATAGGTACTGAAAAAAGTGAAGCAGAAAACTGTCTGGGCCGCAAGAATAAACCGAAAGCCAAAGAGGATAGACATCTGGTTTCCGTCTTATCTCAAAAGCAGCTTGGAGTAATCTTTGGCCATAACCCCAATACATATTTTGGTCGTGTAGCAAAGAAACTTTATTCTCCAAAGGAAAACAGTTAGCTGGTATGGCTATCGCCCCGTTTTCCTGAATAGCTTCGGGTATTCCTGCCGATATCAAAGAAGAACAAATAATATAGGGGTGACCTAAAACCACAATCGCAGGCAGGTGGTTTGCTCTGGCAAATTCTAAAGCCCTTTTTCCCACCTGCTGACAGCTTTCTTCAAACTCTTTCTGGGCTTTCACTGCCTTCTCAAAAGCCAATGATGTTTCCTTAAAAGAGCAACCAAGTTCAGCTCCCAAATTGAGAAATTCTTTGCGATTCCCTTCATATCCTTTGTTAAAATTCAACAAGGGCTGCAAAACTCTGGTTGACAACTTCGGAGAAAACATATCCGACGTCGCCTGAGATAAAGGACAAACAAAGCAACGTTTACTCTCTGGGCTCTCAACTAATCCAGCTATCTCAATTATCTTAGGCAAAAAGATAAAGTCGCAATCTTCCTGAAGTTTAGCCTGACCGGCCAAAAGCTGAAGAGGAGCGCAAAAAGTTGCCTTGCAAAGTTTAGCTCCTTCTTCCAGGGTTTTTAAACTTAATGATTTCTCAAGCTCAACCGTAAATCCTAATTCTTGGAAAAAGGTAATAACTAAGGATAAAATCTCTTCGGTTTCCAAACCCCGAGGGATAGCAACCGTCTTCACTGAATCATTTGGCTCCCTGTCCAAAAATTTCATAATCAACTTCTCTCTTTCAGTAAAGGGACGCGGGCCTTTAGCCAACTCTGGATTTTTGTCAGGTCTCTTCTCCCATTTATCGCAAGCTCCACCCCAGAAAAACTTTTTCTCTTCCTTGCCGACTTTTACCGTAATCATCTGAATTGGACATAAATTACCTACCAGACAACCATCCTTTGACTTACAGCGAAATTCCTTTTTCTCTAAAATCTCACTCTCAAGAAATGGGTTTAAATCAAGAGAGATCTCGTCTCTAAAATCTCCTAATTCTCTCTTTGTTAAAATGGCAATCCCTAAAGCCCCGGGAATACCAGGTGAGGGAGGGATAATGATTTTGTTACCTGTCACTCCAGCTAAAGCGCAACCTAAAGCTAAGTTTTCAGCTGGTTTTCCTTGAAGAAAAATTCTCTTACCCCACTCTCTATTTCCTTTAACCCGATTGTCATAATTTTTAACAATGGAGTAATAAAGACCTGCTACAATTTCTGACAAAGTGGCTCCTTTTCGCTTGGCTTCGTCAATCTGCTCTGAAATAAACACAGCGCAATGCTGGCCTAAATCAACCGCTCTGGGAGATTTCAAAGCTATCCGGCCAAGTTCTTTTACATCAGCAATTCCCAAAAGCTCAACCTGCTCTGCTAAAAAAGAACCAGTGCCAGCTGAACAAACAGTGTTCATGCAATAATCAATCATTCTGCCTGATTCTAATCTAATCCATTTAGCATCTTGTCCACCGAGATCCATAATTGAATCAACTAATGGATCGTACCAATAAGCACCGGCTGCATGGGCAGCAATCTCATTGTAGATAAAAACTCGCAGGCGATCTTTTTCTGGCAAAGAAGCTTTTAAAGGACCGGCCACAGTGTATCTGCCGGAGCCGGTAAGGCCTGCAGCTTTAATTTGCCCTAATAACTTCGGCGAGGTCTCGGTAACTTTTCTGATTAATTCTTTAGCCGCTTCAATTGGTTGGCCCTTAGTCTCTGTATATCCTTCAAAAACAGGAGCATCTTGCAAAAGGCTAAAAATCACAAGTTTTGAACCAGTTGAACCAATATCAAAGCCCAAAATCAAAGAGTCAGTTAAAGTAGGTTCCTGGTACTTTGGAGGCTCCATTCTAGTCACTGAATCCAAAGAATCTTCTAAACCGGGAAGAAAAACTAAGGGTAATTCTTCAACCCGAACCTGGGGCAAAGTAAGACCTTTTTCTACTATCTTTTTTCCGATTAGAGCTGCTCCTAAGGCCTCAAAACCAAGAGCTTGTTCTGGCACCTCCACTTTTTTAGATAAGCTTTCCTGAATAGTTCTAACCATTCTCTTTGAAACTGAAAGCCCGCCAATAATTAAAACCTGGGAAGAAAGTTCAGTCTTTTGAGCCAAAGCAGCTACATTTTTAGCTGAAGAATCAAGTAATCCAGCTACAATTTCTTCTTTCGGCGACCCCTCGTTGGCCAGAATGGTAGCATCAGTTTTCGCGGTCACTCCACAACGCGAAGTAATCTCTAACCCTTTTGCCTCTTTGGCTAATTCATCGGCTTGAATAATGTTTTCCAATTCCAATCGCCCCATAATCTGGTCTAAAAAACTACCCACTCCAGCTGCGCAACGAGGATTTTGGAGATATTTACTCAAACCAGAACTTTTGACATTAAGAACCGAAAAGCCACCGCCGCCCAATCTGATTAAAGCCAGGTCCTGACCAGGATAAAGAAAGCTGGCAGCTTCTTTTTGAGATATCATGTCAACAATTTTAGGAAAAGGCAGAATACTCCGATGCCTGCCAGTCACTACTACCTGATCTTTTTCGTTAATCTGCCATTCGGTTTTTAGCTCCTGCCAGACTCTTTCAATCTCTTGCTGATGAACTTGCCAAAAAGTTTCTCTAATCTGCCACTGCTTATTCTGTTTTTCTAACCAAACAGCCTTAAAACTTGTCTTTCCTAAATCAATACCGATTATTCTCATCGCTACTTCTCCTTTCAAAACGTTATATACTGAATTTCAATCCAATTAAATTTTAAAGGTACTTGATATCTCTACAACTTTACATTATTTCCAGAAAAAATCAACCCCATTAAAAAAGCCTGATAAGAGAATAGAAATTCTCCTATCAGGCTTTGGAGGAAGATCACGTATAAAAAAGTGATCCCAAAGAACTATATTATTCCATTTTATCTCTTCATAAGGGCCTGTCAACCCTTCACCTTTGACTAAAAGGTGAAGGGTCAATGGGGAAAAAGTCCTCAGATAAAAGAAAAAAGGGGTTGGAAAATTTGATTCCGTTAACCCCTTTAAAGCCAACTTGTTGCCCAGCAGAGAAATCTTTGAAGTGGAGTGTAGATTTGATACCAAATTTTAAGACCCCACAAATTATGTTTTTTAGCAAAATACCAACGTGATTTTGCTAAGATTTCTCCTTTTTTCCTTCTGGGTAAATAAGCTGAGCTTTTGCCATGAAAATGAATGACTGAAGCAGAAAGTACTACACAATTAGACTTCCCGCAAGCTCTAATCCTCTCGCCCAAATCATTGTCTTCGTAATAGAGGAAAAAGTTCTCATCAAAGCCCTTCAGTTCCTTCAGAAAGAAAGCCCTTTCAATGAAAATAGCGCAGCCAAGAAGAAATTTTACTTTATAGCAATATTTCCCTGCTATTTTCCTTCTCGCTACATCTATTGGCATCTGAAAAAGTAGCCACCGATACAACCAAGATCTTTCGGGCGTCTCAATGTAAGGTGAGCAAGCCCCGCAGTCAGGATGAGATTCCATAAAGGCAGATAACTTCTCAGTCGTGCCTTCGGGAATTATCATATCAGGATTAATAAAGAACAGATATTTCCCTGATGCCATTCCTGCTCCTTGGTTTAAAGCGGCTCCGTAGCCAATATTTTTTTCATTCTGAACGAACCTAACGCCGGGGAACTTCTCCGCTATCTGATGACAAACCTCTTTATCGGAAGAAGCATTGTCTATAACAATTATTTCTGGACAAGAGAAACGATTACTTGTTAAGGACTTCAGGCATTCACTTATAAATGGTGATGAATTATACGTTACCACCACTACCGAGATTTTGTCCTTTTCTGTTTTCAATGTTCTATCCTCCTTATTGAAAATTCAGTTTACAGTATATTCTATCTATCCTTCACACTCTCATTTTAACATATTTTATCTATTTTGTCAAGAGTTTATCAAGAAAAAAACCCTTTGATGTTATCGCAGGGTTTAGAAAAATGTTTCATGCTTCAATTATCGCTAATAGTCCATTTAAGAACGTGGGCAGTGTAGCCTTGGCCGCTCCTAACGATAAATCCACTGCCTTTACTGAGAAGAACCTGAACGTGTTGCAGTAAGAGATTATTGTCCGTAATCACAGCTTTATTTGAAATAACATGGGGATTTTCAGGCCCCCTGTAATAAGAACCTCTCACTATTCGGCCGTCCCAGATTTTAACTTTTACAACCACAGGCCCTTTTGCCCTTGGGTCGGGATTACCAGCTCCAATAACATCCATGAGTTCCTTTACACTGGATACTGTTAGTGTTTCCATTTCCTATCTCCTTATATTGAAAAATCCTATATTTTCTTTTCAACGAACTGCCCCCATTATGCCCCTATTATTTAGATTTGTCAACCCCAAAAACAAAAATCGCCCAGAGCGACTGGGCTTTTTTGTTAATGTCGGTTTTAAAATTTACCACGAAATTTTCTTTAAGGCTTCCTTTGCGTAAAATTTATTACCTGATAAAAGTTTAAACTTAGGATCATCCAATTCTTCTTTGGTAAACCAATAGGTTTCTCTATGTTCTTTTTTAGCTAATGTAACATTATCAGATTTAGCTCTGGCAAAATAAATCAATCCTATGTGTTTGTGGGTTTCTGAAATATCGTGGATGTCTAAAAATATTGGGGGGTATAAAAATTTGGTTTCTTTTGCCTTGATTTGGGGTTTCTCTCCCAAAACTTCTATCTCTAATCCAGTTTCTTCTTTTACTTCTCTAAAAAGTGCTTCCTCTGGATCTTCATCTAATTCAATATGTCCCCCAACTGGCAACCATTCATTTAGTTTTCTGTGATGAACCAAAAGAATCTTATTTTTGTATACGATATATATACAAACTACAAAATCTATTAGTTTATGTATATGTGGCATATATTTTATTCTATCAAAAAATCGTCCGCTTGTCCTGAGTTTACCGAAGGAACGGGCGATTTTTTTGTTGGATTTAATTTAAGATTATAATTACAAACGAGGAAGATATACAAGAATTTATTCTTGTATATCGACCGAATGCCGTAATTATGCGACGGAGCCGCAATATATCAATACCTTAGCGAATCAAGCCAAAGCATATAAATGAAATTTATATGCTCGGTCGAGCACATAACGCATTATGTGCTTTGAGTTCTGCCGTAGGTAGGTTCTTATTTCATTGAAAAAATAGAGTTGAAGGCGTTTTTAAATTATTTAGTTCTCATTATTCAAGAACTTCAGGTTTTAACTCAACGATTGGTTTCATTTCCAGATAACCTGTCTCGCCTGACTTTGGTTTCCAGTTTGGGTCTGTAAATTTATTGAAAGAACCTTTGGGATAAACCAAAACTATCAACTTTGGCAAAATAGCGGAAAATGACTTTTTATAGCGAGGAGAATAAACAATAATCACTTCTTCTTTTTCACTTATTGTCCGTTCTTTAAAAACTGACAATAGGTTTATAAAATCTATTTTATGGGTGATTGGCAGGGTTGCTTGTTCAGACAATTTTTCACATTCTACTGATAAAACAGCATAGGGCATAAGCTTGCTTTCTTCAATAATCTTTCCATTTTCCACACGGGCAAGTGGTTGAAATTTAACAACTCGGCAGAATTTTCTTTCTATAGTATTCCAACTAATGTTTTTGCCTAAAGTAGGTTTTCCCATAGATTTATTAATATTTTCCATCGTGTCCTCCAAGGTAGATATTTGTGTGTTTATTTTTTGTTTTCTCAATAGGGAATCTTTTTTTATTATCTTCAATAGTCATCTGAATTGCTTTATCAATATCAACATCACAGCTATTTGCCAATAATGACAAAAACCAGAATATATCGCCAACAACATCCTTTACTTCTTCTCTTTTCTCAAGGAGAAGCTTTTTAATTATTTCTGGGTTTTGCTCCCATTTTATTAAATTCCTAAATTCACCGACTTCTTCAACTATACCCAGCAAAAGATCTTTTGGATTGTGGAATTGATTCCAATTTCTTTCCTCACAAAAGATTTTAATTTTTTCTTGATAAGGATTCATGAATAATTTTAATGATTATTATTTATAAGTGCTGCAGGGCCAGGACTCCGGCTTTCCATATAGTACCGACCCCACTCTAAGGATAATCCTATTTTTTGAAAATTTCAAGAGAAAATAAAAATACCCGTAAAGAGTATTTTATTTGGATGCTCCGCCCCGCTCAAGGCGAGGCGAGCTAGAATCTGTTTGATGGAAGTTTAAAGAAGTTTACTTCACAGATTAAGCTTATATCCCCCGCTTTCAATTATCTTCTTTGGATTAGCACATAGCTTCTCTTTTAGCTGCTTTTCTGTAAGCACTCCTTCTAAAACCAATCTATAAGAAAGTGGAATAAATGACTTAAATCCAGCTATTCCTGTTTTTCTTGGCTCTGGCGCATAATCGCTTGCGATAACATCAATCGTTCCATCAGATAACCCCTCTTTAATTGCCAAAATGTCTTCATCTAAAGCTAATGGCGGATTAACTTTTACACTTAAATCTTTATAAGTATAGGTAAAATAATGAGGGCAGGTTTCACTTGTAATACTTATTCCTTGTTGTTTTGCGTCTCTAATCAAATCAACACTTTCTTTTTTGCTAATATGCTGAATATGAAGTTTCCCCCCTGTTTTTTCTAAAACACTTAAATATCTTTTAATAAACTCTGTTTCTAATTCAGGGTTTTTAATTCCTAGTTCATATTGAGGACTGCAATGAGCCATGACGAGGACTCCTTTTTTTAATACTTCTTTTAATAAATTGAGGTCTTCTAAATATTTGCCATCATCACTAAATCCAACAACAAAGGGCTTTATCTTATCTATATCAACCAACTCTTTACCTTCTAAATTTTTTGTTATTGCGCTAACAGGAACAGCCTCACAATGTCTTTCTATTTCTAATGACTGTTCTATTCTCTCTAAATTATCAAGGGGAGGATTGCAATTCGCCATATAAATAACAACGCCGATTCCGCTTTCTTTTGCGATTTTTGTATGTTTTGCAATCTCACCCCTTAAATGAGTATGTATGTCTATAATTGGAAAATCAAAATACATGCGTCTTCATTCTACCAAAAAATCGCCCAACCCGTAAGGGTATAGGGCGATTTTCTGAAACTAGCTCCGGGGGTTGGACGACGTTTTTGAGTTTTCAGAATTCTTCTCTCGGAAAATCTAACAATTGTTAAAAACAAAAGCAAAGGTAAAACAAGTAAAGGTAATGTGTCATCCCTCCAACGAACTGGGTTAAAAAAGGGTTACTTCTTAGGAACCCTCACCCGTTCCTTTTCCGTAGTTCTCGGATGCTTCTTGGCGTATCTCTTCGGGATAAATCTACCGGTTACAGAACTCCTGTATATTGTCTTTACTTTTGGTTTCTTTTTTGCCATAACCATTTAAATTTAGATATTAATTAATAGCTGAAATTTTGCTCCGGGGCTTGGATTCGAAAGAGTTGCCCGAAGGCATTGCTCCCCCGCCCTGGGCGGGGGTCAATTCGGGAGCATTGGTTCTCACTAAAGCCCGCAAAGCAAACTTAAAATCCCATAAAGGGATTTTGCGTTTGCTCCGGGGCTTGGATTCGAACCAAGATTCGATGCTCCAGGGGCATCTGGCCTACCGTTAGCCGACCCCGGAATGAGGTGGGACCCGGAAAGTTTTATATCTTCAAATATTTTCTGACGGCGATTAAGCTGGAGATTATTCCCAGGCCTATGCCGGTGGCAAGCTGGATTAAAAATAAAATCCAGAAATTACTAAGGAATATACTAAGGATGCTTACTTGAGGAGCAATTACTCTAATCTTTGGATCGAAACCATAACAAATAGCAAAAGTTATCAAAAGAGTAATTAAGGTGGCGATAAATCCAACAATAGCTCCCTGGATTAAAAATGGTCCCCGAACAAACCAGTTTGAGGCGCCAACTAATCTCATAATTGAAATTTCCTCGCTTAAGTTATAAATTGCTATTCTGATGGTATTAAAAGCGACCAAAATAGCAATCGCCCCAAAAACTATACTAAAGAAAATCCCTATTTTGTTAATGCCAGCTGTCAGGGAAAAAACTTTGTCAATTACTGGTTTTCTCTGGTAATAGTCAACTTTATCAACCAAATTTCTAAAAGGACCTGTTTCCAAAAAATTAGTAACTTGTTCATATTGAGAGGCCTGCCAGGCTCTAATGTTCAAAGAAGCCAAAAAGGGATTTTCACCAACCTCGGTTAAAGATTCCATTAAGACCGGGTCGTCTCGGTGTCTCTCAATAAATTTCTCCAGGGCTTGTTCTCTGGAAACATATTCAACATTTTTCACTTCAGGAATCCGGGAAATCTCTGATTTAACTTGTAGTATATCTTCTGACAAAACTTCTTCCCTAAAATAAACCGAAATATCAACTTTTTCCTGGAGGTCAGAAATCAAAATCTTAGAAACTGGATTCAAAAGAAAAAGCAAGGTAGCCAAAGAAATAACCATTACCATAATAAAAACGGCTGCCATGCTCAAAGCAATGTTCCGGGAAAAACTTCTACACCCTGTTTTAACTATCCTTTTAAATGAAATTAACATGATTTAAAGTATAAATCTTCCTCTTTCTTCGTCTCTTATCACCTTTCCTCCTTCTAAAGTAATTACTCTTTTGCCCAAGCTATTGATTACTTCTTTATCATGGGTAGCTAAAATAACCGTAGTCCCAAGTTCGTAAATTTTCACCAAAAGCCGAATAATATCAAAAGTATGATAAGGGTCAAGATTGCCAGTCGGCTCATCAGCTAAAATAACATCGGGTCGATGAATAAGAGCCCTGGCAAGGGCTGTTCTTTGTTTCTCGCCGCCAGAAAGCTCTTTGGGAAAATTATCTGCCTTATCTCTTAAACCGACTATCTCTAAAACCTGGGGTACATCCCGCTGAATCTCCTTTTCGGCAGCTCCCATTACTTCCATTACATAGGCAATATTTTCATAAGTTGTTTTTGAGGGAAATAATTTGTAATCCTGAAAAACCGTGCCAATTCTTTGTCTTAAAAGTGGAAGCTGAGATTTTTTTATTTTATGGACATTCTGACCATCAAAAAAAATCTGACCCTGAGTTGGTTTTTCTTCAGCTAAAATCAGCTTAAGTAAAGTCGTTTTACCGGCTCCTGATTTTCCAACAAGAGAAACAAATTCTTTTCCTTCCATATTAAAAGAAACATTATCTAAGGCAACTGTGGGGTTGCCATTGTTATGGGAAGGATAAATTTTGCTGACGTTTTGAATTGAAAGCATTATTTTTAAATCTCGGCTTCTATAAATTTATCCAAGTTTCCATCTAACACGCTCTCAACGTCCGAGGTCTCCACACCAGTCCTGAGATCTTTAACTAATTTATAGGGGTGTAAGACATAAGACCTGATCTGGTTTCCCCAGCTGGCAGAAACCGTCTTGCCCTTGATTTCTTTTAATTTCTTTCGGCGTTCTGCCTCTTTTAACTGATAAAGTTTAGCACATAGAACTTTCATCGCTTCTGCTCTATTTAAACCCTGTAATCTTTCCAGTTGCGAGCTGACAACAATTCCAGTAGGCAGATGGGTAATTCTAACAGCTGACTCTCGGCGATTTACGTACTGGCCCCCCGGGCCCGAAGCTCGAAAGGTTTCTAATTTTAAATCTTCTGGTTTAATTTTAATTTCCTCCTGCTCTTTCTTTCCAATCTCGGGCAAAACCTCAACTAAAACAAAAGAAGTGTGGCGAAGTTTTTTGGCAGAAAAAGGTGAAGACCTAACTAATCTGTGAACACCTGATTCTTTTTTAAGAAAACCATAAACATAAGGCCCTTTAATTTCCAAAGTTGCTGATTTGGTGCCGATTCTTCCCTCTGGTCCCCCGCCTTCGCCAAAAGATTGATGAATAATTTTTGTCTGAAAACCCTTTCTGGCGCAATATCTCTCAAACATTCTAATCAACATTGTTGCCCAATCTTGACTGTCTATTCCTCCAGCCCCAGCAAGAATTTGTAAAATAGCGTTATTTTTATCGTATTTCCCGGAAAGAAAAACCTTGGTTTCCTCTTTTTTTATTTCTTTTGCTAAATTTTGGATATCGCCTTCTTGAATTTTCTTTTCAAGATTTCTTAATCTACCAATTTCTTCTTGCAAATTAGCAATCTCCTGACTAACTGCAATAGCCCTTTCTTTGTCTTTCCAAAAATCAGGTTTTTGGGTCTCTGTTTCAAGTTCTCTTAATCTTTTTTCTTTTTTGCCAATGTCAAAGATGGTCCATCACTTGATGGAGCCGTTTTTCCAAATCTTCAATTTTAACCCCAGAATTATTCATATTATAATCCACCAAATGATGGCTTTAATTACTTCAATTTAGCATATTTTCTAAAAAAATAAAAGAGGCTTATTTCAAGCCTCTAAAGAACTACTCCTTTCCTATAATAAACTTTAATACTATGCTTTTCCTTTCTTAAATTTTCAATCATTGCTTTCCTTATTCTGTTTTAAAACTTCAATACTTACATTATACCCTTCTCCTCCAAATCTGTCAATCCTCTAAAACTCACGATCGTGAAGTTTAGAGAAGCGGTAAGGAGGGTATATTCTGAGCCGGAGGCGAGATTTGAACTCGCGACTTGCTGTTTACGAAACAGCTACTCTACCACTGAGTTACCCCGGCAAAAGTTGGAAGGACACAAAAGCGGGTAATGGGAATTGAACCCACGCTTCAACCTTGGGAAGGTTACGTACTACCACTATACTATACCCGCATAACTCTTAGCGATTTAAAAAGCTTTTTATCTTTTCCCACCAGCCCTTCTTTTCTCCCTCAGCCCCTTCTTTATCCCCTTCCTCTGCTCTGATAATAACCACTACTTCTTCGCCGGAAGCTTTTAAGCCGAGTTCTTCTCGAGCCACTCTTTCTAAATATTCTTCACTTCCTGCTTGAGAAATATTTTCTTTTAGTTCTTCTTTTTTCTGCTCTAAAATCTGAATCTCTTCTTTTAGAACTGCGATTTTAGCAGTAAGCTCGGCTCTTCGCCGGCTGATTTTTAAATTTGTAACAACTAAAAATCCAATGAACAGTAGAAGTAAAACACCAAGTAAAATTGAAAAAAATATGTTCCGGCTAGATTTCCTCTTTCTTTTTTTTCTAAATTTTGCTACCATTAGAATTAGGTGTTAGTTTTAAGACGTCAGTTTATTATGAAGCTTAAAGCAAAAACAATTTTTAAAATAATCTGGATTGTCCTTATCTCTTTGGTGGTTTTAAGTATGATTTTTCTGACATTAGGCCCCTTATTGTGATGGTTGCCTCTATCATTCTAATATATTTTTAAACTATTTTCAATTCCGCGGTAAAAAAAACCCTTCTTTTTTTTGAAGGGTTTTTAAAAATCAGGATTGAAGTTTCAGAACAGGAGCAAGGCACAATTTCGGAAATCCAAAATTTTGACTTATATAATCAATCTTAATAACTTGGTTTTTAGAAAAACCGATAAAGGCCCTGTCATTTTTGCCAACAAGGTCTTCACACCATACACAATCTCCGTTAAATAGGCGCTGGCCTCGAATTTTTAACATCATGCACATCAGGAAAGCATAAATAATAACGTTTCCGCGGTATTCGTTTGAATTAAGAAGCTTTTGTTGTTCCTGAAAAGTTTTCTCTCTGCTGTCCTCAAGAACATTTCTGCTTACTAAATACCAACCAAGTTCAAGGGTTGACCTGGTTAAAAACTGGCATATTCTAAATTCATTCTTCTTTTCAAAAAAGCTAGGAAACATCCTTATTAAATTACTGACCGCCAAAGGCCCAGCTTTGTTCCAACCAATACCAACAGTAAGTATGTATTTGCCTTTAAGTCCTTCAAGAGCGTCTTTGGTTAAAGGAACAAAATCAAAAACTCTTCTTTTTTTCCCTAGAAACTTAATACCGAAAAAGGCTCTACCAACCTCGCTCAATCCAAAAAAATCTTCTCCCATAATATTACGGGCAACTCTCCAGGAAACTCCTACTATAGGAGCAGGTCGTCTATAATCACGCCTCCTTAAGCGGCTTCTTAATAACCTTTCCATTAAACACTCCTTTCTTCTTAAATCCTATTTTTTGATTATTTTGCAAAGAACTAAAGCAATTTTTACATATTTAAATATCTCTGTCAATAAAAGTTTATCCTCGGAATATCTCCAAAAATACTTTTGGAGGAATTCTGACCTTACCCATTTCTTTCAGCTTTTTCTTACCTTTTTTCTGCTTTTCTAAAAGCTTTCTCTTGCGGGTATAATCGCCACCATAAAGAGAGGCGGTAACATTTTTCCTTGCTGCCTTAATTGTTTCCCTGGCAATAATTTTTCCTTCAACTACAGCTTGTAAGGCAATTGAAAATTGCTGAGAGGGCAAAGTTTCTTTTAATTTTTTTACCAATTTCTTTCCCTCTTGATAAGCCCTGTCTTTTGGAACAATTTTGGAAAATGCCTCTTCTTTTTCTCCGGCAATTAAAACTTCCATTTTTACAAAATTCCCTTCCCTAAAACCTAAAACCTTGTAATTCATTGAGGCGTAACCCTGGCTTACTCCTTTAATTTTGTCGTAAAGATTGGTAATAATTTCTCTTAAAGGAAGTTCATAAATTAAAATTACTCTTTCAGAACTAATGTATTTTGTTTCAATGTACTTTCCTCTAAGATTTTTTAAAATTTCCAAAACCCTGCCAAGATATTTGGTGGGGGTTATTATTTCCAAAAAAACCCAGAGCTCCTCAGATTTTTTAATTTGGGAAGAATCCGGCCAATCGCTGGCTGAATAGACAAGAACCTCTTTGTTTTTCTGGTCTACAAATTTATAGACTACTTTATAGATTACCGAGGGAGTAGAAATTACTAAATTAAAACCGAACTCTCGGGAAAGCCGCTCTGAAACAATTTCAGTATGCAAAGTTCCTAAAAATCCGCATCTGAATCCTCGGCCCAAAACTTCCTTTGTTTCCGGTTCGTAAGTTAAAGAAGGGTCGTTTAACTCTAATTTTGACAAAGCTTCTTTTAATAAATCAAAATCATCTGGGTTTTCAGGATATAAACTAGCAAAAACCATTGGTTTTGGCTCCTGATATCCGGGCAAAGAAGCTACTTTAGAATTTAAAATTATAATGGTGTCACCTACCCGAACCCTGCCTGGTTCTTTAACGCCGGTAGCAATATAGCCAATTTCACCAGCTGAAAGCTTGTCCTGAGAAGAAAACTCCGGTTTAAAATAACCTAATTCTTTTACTTCGGCCTGGGTTTTAGCAGCCAAAAGCTTTATCTTTTCGCCATTTTTAATTTCTCCATCAACAACCCGGACATAAGCGATCACTCCTTTGTAAGAATCATAGAGGGAATCAAAGATTAAAGCCCGGAATGGCTTTTCAAGATTTTCCTCTTTGGGAGCAGGAATATTTTTGATAATTGCCCCTAAAACTTGTTCTATATTAGTTCCGTGTTTGGCGGAAATTTTTATTACTTCCTCCTTAGGTATTTTCAAAAGATTAGCCAACTCTTCAACGGTTTCCTCTGTTCTTGCCTGAGCTAAATCAATTTTATTAACTACTGGGATGATAACTATATTTTGCTTTTTAGCTAAATCTAAATTTGCTAATGTCTGGGCTTGGATACCCTTGGTAGCATCAACCAAAAGCACAGCTCCCTCTACCGCCGCCAAAGACCTGGAAACCTCATAAGAGAAATCTACATGGCCCGGAGTATCCACTAAATTCAAAATATACTTTGAATCTAAAAACTCATATTCCATTCTCACTGGCTGCATCTTTATGGTTATCCCCTTTTCTCTTTCCAAATCCATCATATCCAAGAATTGAGGCCGCATCTTTTTGGAAGAAACTGTCCCAGTCAATTCTAAAAAACGGTCAGCCAAAGTTGACTTCCCGTGGTCTATATGACTTATGATAACGAAGTTTTTAATTTGATTCTGACTCTGACTCATGTTCAGCTTCTACAAATTGTTTCAAGATTGCCAGTTTTAGAGTTTTAATTTCAGTAGATTTTAAAAGAAAAGTAACCAAGAGATAGATAAGAATTCCTGCCAAGCCGGCTGAAAAGGTTTGAATAAAAACTCCCAAAAAAGTTTTCATATCAACAAAGCTGGCTGTAAACTGACGAGTAAAATAGGCAAAGATTATCATTAAAACACTAGCTACCAAAATCTTTTTTAGCGATTTCCAAATTTCTCTTATTTTGAAATCTCCAATTTTTCTATAAAGAAAAATTAAAAGTAGAAACAGCTGAATTAAAACAGCTAAAGAAAAGGCTAAGGGAAGACCTATCACTTCAATATTTTCAATTATCCCGATACCATTTTCAGTATTTTGGAGTTTAAGAAAATCAGCGAAGAAATCTCGGAAGATATTTGGAAATTTCAAAAGAAAGGTAAATAAAAAAGCGAAAATCACATTCCCCGCCATAGAAATTATCCCAATGATTACCGGTATTTTGGTGTTTTGTAAAGCGAAGAAGGCCCTGGCTAAAAGAGGAATCAAGCTACCTGCAATAATCCCCAGGCAAAATAGACCAAGAGAGGCAGCAGTAAGCCGAGTTTCCCACCAGCCGAATTGACCAGTTCCTAGAATTAATCTAACTATTTGAGCTCTTAAAAGAAACATTAAAAGAGAAATTGGAATTATAAAAAAGAGAATTTGCCGCAGAGACAAAGATAAGTTTTTAAAAAATTCCTCTTTTTTGCCATTAGCCCAGGCCCGAGAAAAAACCGGAAAAGAGGATATGGCAAAAGGAATGCCAATAAGACCAATTGGCAAATAATAAAGATTATTGGAAAAATTAAAAATAGCAATACTCCCAGCAGTTAAAGTGGAGGCAATAGCAGTAATAACAATTAAATTTATATGTTGAGCAGCAGCCCCAATGGTTCTAGGAATCATTAATTTAAAGATTTTTCTCAGGCCGGGATAATTAAAATTAAAAACCGCCTTATATTTAAAACCAGAAATTCTGGCAGCTGGAATTTGAATAACCAAGTGCAAAAGAGCTCCTAAAATAACACCGTAACCTAAACCAAAAATTCCAAAAATCGGCACTAAAAATAAAATTCCAAAAATAATCCCCAAATTATATAAAACTGGGGCTAAGGAATAAGTTAAAAATCTATTAAAATACTGTAAAACCCCAGAAAAAATGCTAGATAAGCCAAAGAAAATAGGGCTTAAAAACATTATTCTGGTTAGGGTTACGGTTAAAGCTCTATTTTCAGGTGAAAATCCGGGAATAATAAACTTAATAATAAAGGGAGCGAAAACAGCTAAAATCCCACAAATCACTACCAGTAAAATTAAAAAGCAATTTAAAACATTATTAGTAAGCTCGGTTGCTTTTTGAGGCCATTGGGATTTCCCTTTTCCGTTCTCAAAATATTCAGAAAATATTGGCAGGAAAGCTGCAGTAATTCCTCCAACAATCAATATTCCATAAACAAAATCAGGAATTCTAAAAGCAGCAAAATAAATATCTAATTCTTCTCCTGCTCCAAAACGACCGGCTAAAAGCCGGTCTCTTGTCAAACCTAAAATTCGGCTGATTAAACCAGAAACTGCCAGCAAAATTGCAGCAAAAGTTACTGTTTTGGCCTGGGAATTAAAAATATGATTAAACATTATTCTATCATTGTACTATTTTTCTTTCTATTTTTCAACTAAAAAATTTAGCGCTATTGACAACCAGTTTTTGAAATGGTAATATATAAATGTCCTAGTAAGACGAGTGATCGCTGTCCCGCTTTGGCAGGATGGAGGAAAGTCCGAACACTCATTGTCCAAATGGACTCTAAACAGTAGCGGTTGTTAAGGCCGCCGCCCCGCTTAGCGGGGTAGAGGTGCGATCAGTGACGATTCCTCTGCTTAGCAGAGGGGTGAAACGGCTAAATCCTTGCTGGGTGCAAGAACAAATCAAAAGTTTGGGTATTCGTTTCGAACTTTTGGAAAAAGTAGTTCGCTTAGATAGATGATCACCTAAAACAGAATTCGGCTTACGGTCTTGCTAGGACATTAAAAAACCCCGCCTTGGCGGGGTTTTTTAATCTGAATTAGTAGTTGTTACAATAGTTTTTGGGCGCTTCCCTCAGCATTCAAAGCTTCATTGGCTAATCTATCTGCCTCTTTGTTTTTATCCCGGGGAATTAGCTTAAATCTTATTTTTTGAAAATCAAATTTTAAGTTCCAAACCTCTAAAAACAGGGGCTGGATTTTAGAATCTGAAACCTTATATTGGGCTTTTAGTTGTTTTACCAAAAGTTCAGAATCAGATCTTATTTCAATTTCAGAATTTTTTGCTAATTTTTTTCCGAATAAAGCTTTGAATTTTTTTAAAGCAAAAATTACTGCTCTATATTCAGCTTCGTTATTAGTAAAATTATCTCCTAAATATTCTGAGTAATTTTTAATCGGCTGACTTTTCTCATTACAAAAAATCGCCCCAATTGCTGCCGGTCCAGGATTTCCCCGAGAACCGCCGTCTGTATAAATGATAATTTTTTTCATGTAAAATATTTGATTAGACACTCTTTAAACTCTTCTAAATTTTCATTTTTTAAACTAAATCCCGATGCCTGGGGATGTCCACCATAGGTTAGAAGACATTCAGAGCAACTCTTCATTGCTTCAACGGTATTAAGTCCAGCTGGAGCCCTAATGCTACCCTGGCTTTCAGCTTCATATTTTTTATATAAAAATGCTGCTTTCTGATATTTCTGGGAAAGTATTGCTGCTACCACCCCTAATAAAATTAACTCCCACTCAGTGCTTCCTTCAAAAATAATCGGCCCTTCTTTCCCAGAAATCTTCTCCTCAACCTCTTCAGTTATCTCTTTTATCCTTCTTCTTTTTTGAAGACCTTTTTCTAATAATTTCTTAGCTAATTTCTCTGCCTCTTTTTCACTGGAAGCGGTTAAAAGACGAAAAGAAGCTGGTAATCTGTTCTCAATATCCCGAATATTCAAAAGGGAATTTATTTTATTGACCCGTTGAAACAAAGTTAAGGATTTAAAAGGTTCTAATCCAAATAACGCCTGAAGGCCTGGCCGCCAGCTCCTGGGCAAAGAATCTAAACCCGCGATAATCATTTTCTCATTTTCATCAACTCTCGGCATCATATCAGCAATAGTGGCCATTGCTACCAATTCTAAAAAATCTTTTCTTAAGCTTTCTGTCATTTTTTCTTTCAAAAGAAGTTTAGCCAACCTAAAAATAATTCCAGCTGTAGCTAATTGCTTGAAAGGGTATCTATCGCCCTTTTGCTTCGGGTCAACAATAATATCGGCTTTGGGAAGCTTATCTAACACTTCATGGTGGTCAATAATTATTACTTCAAATCCAAGCTCCTTTGCCATTTTTACTTCTTTGAAATTTCCAATGCCGCAATCTAAGGCTAAAAATAGAGCCGGGGCATATTTTTTTAAATAAAAAAGGGCTTTTTCATTTACTCCATAACCCTCTTTTTCCCGATCAGGAAAATAAATTGCGGCGACTAAACCGTCTAAATTTTTGATAGTTTCTTCCAAAACAATTACCGAAACAGTTCCATCTAAATCAGCATCTCCATAAATAACTATTTTTTCTTTTGACTTTATCGCTTTTAAAATCCGACTGGCAGTCTTTTTTAGATTTTTGATTTCAGCTGGCATTTATAAAAAAGCCTTGGCTGTTAAACCCAAGGTGTAAAATTTCTCACTTTTTATTTCTCTAAAACTTTTAAACCCGGCAGTTTTTCTCCGCCCAAAAAACTTAACATTGCTCCCCCTCCTGTTGATACATGGTCAAATTTATCTCTTAAGCCAAATTTAGATAAGGCAAAAACAGTGTCTCCGCCTCCGGCAATTTTAAAGGCCTTATGATTTCTAGCAATTTTCTCAGCTATAGCTTTAGTCCCTTTTTCAAATAATGTCTCTTCAAAACGTCCCATAGGGCCTGACCAGACAATCATTTTAGCATCTTTAATTATTTTAGAAAACATTCTGATAGTTTCTGGCCCTATATCTAAAAGTAATTCGTCTTTTCTTAGTTTAGCTGGTGCTGATTCCCGAGTATAAAATTGACCAGTTTCATCTGCTGAGGCGATTGCATCTATAGGAAGATGAAGTTTTGTAGAGGTTAATTTAAACTTCTCAATTTCTTTTGCTGTTTCTTTTGGAGGCCAGGGTCTCCCAACACAAATTCCTTTCACTATTAAAATAGCACTGGCTATCTTTCCTCCAATAAGTAAGTGATCGGCTTTTTCTAAAAACTGTTTAATTACTTTTATTTTGCTTGAAATTTTAACTCCGCCGATAACTGCCACTAAAGGTCGCCAGGGTTTTCCAAGAACTCTGGAAAGAATTTTAACTTCTTTTTCCAGTAAAAGCCCGGCTCCGGAAGGTAAATATTTTGGAACTCCGACAATGGAAGCATGGGCTCGGTGGGAGACACCAAAAGCATCATTAATATAGACATCACCTAATTTAGAAATCTCTTTAGCAAAGCCCTCATCATTTCTTTCTTCCTCTCGGTGAAATCTTAAATTTTCCAAAAACAAGACCCCTCCTTCTTTCATCTCAAGGGTCTGTTTCTCAACTTCTTTCCCGATACAATCCGGTGCTTTTGTTACTGAAAGATCTAAATATTCTGTTAATTTCTCTTGGATTGGAGTCAATCTCAAACTTTCTACCACTTTTCCCTCGGGGTCATCTAAATGGCTCATTAAAATTACCTTAGCTCCCTTTTTAATCAAATACTCAATAGTAGGAATGGTTTGCTTAATCCGAAAATCATCTTCTATCTCCCCTTTTTCGTCTAAAGGAACATTAAAATCACATCGCACTAAAACCCGTTTACCCTTAACATCAAGCTCTTTAATAGTTCTTAGTGTTTTACTCTTCATCGGATTTCTTTATTTTATCTAAAGATTCCCTTAAGGTCTCCTTTAACTCTGTTAAATTAACGGGCTTCCTTTTTCGTTTTTTCGGCTCAGCTTTTTCTTTTTTTGGTCTTCCGAAAGAAACAGTCTCTTCTTTTATTGCCTTTTCTAAGGAAATGGATGGAACTGATTTTTCTGGCACTTCCTCGGAAGGAGATTTCTCTTCTGGCAAAGGGCCTGCTCTTACTTTTTTAAAACAGGGCTTACAATAAACCGGTCTTTTCCCATCTGGAGGAAATGTTACTTTGGTTGGTTTGCCACACGAAGAACAGGTGGCGTCATAAAGAACCGGAGGTTCTTTGGGTTTAGCAGAAACAGCGGGCATCTCTAAAAATCCTGCCCACTTAGTAATCTTCTCTTCAACTTTTTCCCGGGGAGTTCCATATCTTTCCCGAGAAACTTTTATAATTCTTTCTACGTTTGAAACCTCGGGTTTTGGAAATGGGACTAAGGTTTGAGCTGAAAAGGGTCTTCCCGCTACCCCATCAATCATTAATTTTAAATAAATATTATATTTTGCTAAGTTAACAATATCTCCAGCAGTAAATTCTGGAATAAACTCTTTTTCTAAATATTCGGCATCTTCTGCTCCGACCCGAAAGGAAACTAAAGTGCCGACATTACCAAAAACTGCATCTCTTACTGTTTCATCCATCTGGGCAATGTATTGGTGGGCTAAAATTAAAGCTAACCTATATTTTCTTGCTTCAGACAAGATATTAACAAAAGATTCGGTGGCAAAGTTCTGGAATTCATCTACGTATAAAAAGAAATCTTTCCTTTTCTTCTCAGGCATATCCACTCGGGACATAGCAGCCAATTGTATTTTTGTAATTAAAAGTGCTCCCAAGAGCATTGAATTATCCTCCCCTATTTTTCCTTTTGATAAATTTAAAATTAAAATTTTCTCTTTATCCATTATCTCCCGCATATCAATAGTAGACCCAACTTGACCGATGATATTCCGGATTAAAGGAGCGGAAATAAATTGACCGACTTTGTTCTGAATAGCAGCTGTTGCTTCAACCTCATATCTTTGAGTATAGCGGGCAAACTCGTTAACCCAAAAGGCTTTAATTACCGGGTCGGTAACCTCATCTACTACTTTTTTACGAAATTCTGGGTCAGATAGCATTCGATTAATCCCCAGCAAGGTTGAACCAGGGTATTCAAGGAGAGCCAAAATAGAATTGTTCAAAATATATTCCATTCGGGCCGACCAAACATCAGGCCAGATTTTTTTAAACACTCCCATCAAACCACCGGCTACTAAATGACGATGTTCGGGGTCAACTTTTTCCATAACATTAAAAGCAATCGGGTAATCTAAATCAGCCGGATTAACATAGATAACATCGTTGACTCTATTTGAAGGAACGAAATCCAACAACTCTTCGGCCGCCTCTCCATGAGGATCAACAAATCCTACTCCTTTACCCTCTTGAATGTCCTGAACAGCCATATTCTGAAGCATGACTGTCTTGCCCATTCCGGTTTTACCAATAATATAAAGATGCCGACGTCTATCGTCGGGTTTAATACCGAATTTCTTCTGGATATTCCGGTAAGTTGTTTCAGCAAAAAAATTTATCTCTTCCATTAGATGCTGGATATTAGATATTGGATATTAGATAATCATTATCTAAAATCTAAAATCTAACACCTATAATCTAATATCTATTCAGAGGGCAAACCTGGAGGTGCTTCTCCTTTTTTAGCTTCAATTCGTTCAACAAAGGGAGCGGGAGCAACTCTTCGACCAGGAAAGTGAAATATACTGGCTAACTCCTCGGTATTTAAAATGAAAGTTCCCTTCTTTCGGGGAAAATAAGGATTTACTCTTAACTTATATTTTCTGAATATCGCTCTTTTTCTTAAATATAATCTTCGGTTATAAAAAAGATTCCAGGGCAAAAACAAATTCTTGTGAATTTTGGTTATTAAGGGTTGGCCCCAAGGTACCAAGGCATTGAGATTCTGGGTGAAAAAAGCAGAAAAGAAAGCAAGAGCAAGTCGAAGCTTTGGTTTAAAGAAAACATCCTGCTTCCCAAGATAAATAAACCTAATATTAGTCCTAAATCCGCGTTTGGCCATTTTTTGCTCCACTCCAATAATTATTTCTCTCTCCCCGGGAGTAAGTTTCATTTCTGGAGGAAATATTTCTTTCTTTTCTTTAGGTGCACCCGGTGCCTCACCAGTGATTAAAATATCGGCAGCTTCCATAATCATTGGCTTCCTCTCTTTAGATATTGTTCTTTTAGCAAGCTCATCTCTTATCTTCTCCCCTTCGGTCACCCAGGGAATTTCTTTATCAGTAACCGGCCCAGTTATAATTTGAATCCAGAGTTGTTCTCCGGGTTTTATTTTTGCCATTGCCTCAAGCAGACTAGCTAAAGGATCAATTCTTTTTTCCTCTAAGAGCTCGTGTTCTGTTTCAAATTTAGGATAGGTTTTTATGGGATAAGGATTTGCTTTTAGAAGTCTATAATCTGCGCCCCAAAGGTCCCAATCTTTGCTTGGAATATCCTGAGGAATATGTTTTGTATAATCGTCAGCTATGGAAATCTCAGCTTCTGGATATTGTGAATAAATAGCTGCCTCAATTGAGTCCCGGCCTGATTCGGGAATTCTGACAAAAAAGTGGGGTTTCCCGCCAATTGAAACAATTTCAAACGAATAAGAAAGTATCTTTTTTCCCTCAATCCATTTTTCCCAAAAATAAGGAGGATCATAAAGAATCTGCCATAACCCATCTATTACCGTCTCCATGGCTCTAATTGGTTTTAAAACCTCCTTTGGTATTCTGATTTCAAGCAAAATAAATTTTGTTTTTTTTAAAAAAATATCCCTTCTCCACCAAAGCCAAAGAAAAGAAAGAGGCCACCATAGAATAAAGGGTAATGGTAGCCACCACCAATTTTTAAGAATTTGCCAAACTGAGGAAAGTATTGGCAAAAAGGTTTTTAATGAATCTAAAATTTCTGAAAACATCAAAAAAATATCTTTAATCTTTAATCTTTAATCTTTAATCTTTAATCTTTAATCTAATTCAGGCCTCTCTTATCGTGTATCTCCCTTGAGAATCCCTTGTGAAGCAATCTCTATCTTGTAAATTTAGAGAAACTGTATTTTCTTTTACAAACCTTTGTTCTAAAACTTTCTTTAAAATCTCCTTTTTTGGTAAAGGTTTCTTTGATTCTTTTAGGACTTGAAAAATTATATCGCGAACCACTCCGGGCACATATCCCCACTCTTTCAAAGCATAAAGACCTCTGCCAACTAAAACAAATCTTTGGTCTTTGATTAGCTCATTATGAACAGTGGCTATATGGGTTTTTCTCTGAGGCGAAAAAGGCAAATTTTCTATAAGGGTAGCCACTTTGGTAAAATGTAAGGGTTTCTTTTCTCCCCTTAAAACTAAGTAGGCCCTATCTTTTATTCCCCGGGGATTAATTTCTATCCAATCTCTCAAACCAAGCTCCTTTTCGGGATTTTTCTGAATTTTCTTTGAAATCTCAACATAGGAAATAAATATATCTTTATTTATTTTTCTATTTACAGCTTTAGTTATCTCTCTTTTTTGAGCTTCAAAAAGTTCATCTAAAGTAAGTGTTTTTTTCTCCTTTTCAAGTTTATTTACAGTTAATTTTATAACCTTTTTAGCCAAATTTACTGCTTCTTTCTTTCTTGTCCAGGAGGGATAAAAATCTTTATTTTCGGGGATTCTGTCAAAGTTATTTCCATTGGTCAATAAAAAGAAAATGTGATTTTGAAATTCATCTCTGCCCAAAAATTCAAGAAGATCATCCTCTTTCTTTAAATCCCCGAATGAAGCAAGAATACCATCAAAATAATCAAAAACTTTTTGATAATCTTCAATTCGGGAACGAACTTTAGAAAATCCTTCTTCTTCAATCTGGCGAACTCTTTCCCTGGTAATACCATAGCTTTGCCCAATAGTTTCTAAGGTCTCTCTTTTACCCGTTTTCAAACCAAAACGTCTCTCAATAACATCCGTTGTTCTTTGAGGCAGACCCTTTAGTAAATCAGCGCAAATTTTTTGATAATTAAAATTCATGTTTTTCATAGATTTATTTTATTTATTATTAACTTGTTATTATATTATTTAAACATTTTTGAAAACCCTTGTCAACTTCAAAGACCCTCAATTTATCTATTTAAACATTTTTAAAAATCATTGTCAACTCTAAGATGTTAATAAAATGCGGAAATTCCCAGAAATATTATCTTTTGTGGCGGAATTTAAACCAGCTTGCCAAAAGCGGTCCAGCTAAAAAGATTGAAGAATAAGTGCCGGCTAAAATTCCCAAAATTAAAGCTAAGGCAAAATATTTTAAGGTTGCTCCGCCAAAAAGAAAAATAGCAGTAGAAACAAATAAAGTGGTTAAAGAGGTGTTAATTTGACGGGCTAAAGTTTGATTTAAGCTTCTATCAATAATCTCTTCAAATAACTCTCCTCTTTTAAAAAGGTTCTCTCTGATTCTATCAAAAACTACCACGGTATTGTTAATTGAATATCCTAAGACAGCAAGGAGGGCGGTAATTACTGGTATTGAGATTTCTGTACCATAGAATTTTCCCAAAACTGCAAAAACTCCCAAAGGAATTAAAATATCGTGAAAAAGAGCAATAACACTAACTACTCCATACTGCCAGGACCGAAGAGGTTTCTGAATTCTCCGGAAAGCTAAAGCGATGTATGTAACGATTGATAATAAAGCTACGATTATAACAATTTTGGTTTTCCGCTTCAGTTCCCTGCCAATTGTGGGTCCCATTGATTCAAATCGTCTCTCTTCTATTTCTATTTCACCTTCCTGAAGTTTCTCTAAAATCTGTTGGTGAGTTTCTTCATCAATTTCTTTCATTCTTAAAATAACTCCTCTTTCACCGGTTGGCTGAACATAAACACCTCTTAATTCAAAATCAGCTAACTTTTCCAGAATTTCCTGATTTGAGGGTCTATTTTCTTTATAATCTATCTCCAAAATACTTCCACCAGTGAAATCAATGCCGAGTTTTAATCCAAAAACAACAAGCGCCACAATACTGGCCAAAATAATAATCCCGGAGAAAATGAAATAGATTTTACGATGTTTGGTGAAATTAATCATACCATTACAAGAGGTTTAACCTCGGAGGTTAAACCTCTTGTCTTTATCTCCAAAGCCATTTCCAATTTTCTAATCTGGTTCCAGCGAAAATTCTCAAAAAATTTCTGGTAATAAAAATAGCTGAAAACATACTGACTAAAATTCCAATACTCAAAGCAAAAGCAAAACCTTTGATAAAACTCGTCCCAAAGCCAAAAAGAATTAAAGCTACAATCAAAGTAGTAATGTTCCCGTCTCTAATTGAAGGCCAGCTTCTTCTGAAACCTTCCTCCAAAGCAATAATAAAGCTTTTATTTTCTTTTAATTCTTCTCTCAACCGCGAAAAAATTAGAATATTGGCATCAACAGCCATTCCTATTGATAAAACGAACCCTCCAATTCCAGCTAAAGTTAAGGTAACTGGAATTAATTTAAATAAACTTAAAATTAAAGCAATATAAATTATCAAAGCCAAAGAAGCTAAAAGCCCGGTAAATCTATAGAAAATTATCAAAAATATAATAATAGCTAAAAAACCGAATATTCCTGCTTTTAAACTTTTTTCCAAAGAGATTGCCCCTAAAATTGGTCCTACTGACTGCTGAGAAATTATTTTTATAGGAACCGGAAGAGCACCGGCATTAAGATTTCTAACTAACTCTCTTGCTTCGTCCACGGCGAAGTCGCCGCTAATTTGAGCCTTCCCTCCGGAAATGACTTCTTGAACAACTGGAGCAGATATTGCAATTCCATCAATGTAAATTGCCAATATCTTCCCGACATTTTTTGAAGTCAGCTCCTCAAAAATTTTTGAGCCCTCATCATTGAACTGGAGCGAAATTATAGGACTGCCAGTGTTCTGGTCAAAACCTAATTGAGCTTTTTTTAAATATTGTCCAGTGAGAGGAGTTGACCTAAAATAAGGATCTTCTAAAACCAACTGCCAATTCTCTATTTCTTCTATTTCTTCAAAAGTTTTTCCTTCTATCTCTTTTTGTTTATCAAGGATTATTTGGGTTTCTTCTTCGGTTCTCTGTTCTTTAAATTCTAAAAAAGGAGTTTGGCCAATCATTTTAATCGCTTCAGCCGGATCTTTTATGCCAGCTAACTCAATAACTAATCTATACTGACCTCCTGCCTCCTGGGTTTGAACCAAGGGTTCTGCAACGCCAAAAAGATTGACCCTTCTCTCAATAATATCTCTTAGACCCTGCATGGCTGAAGAATAATCTTCTTTTTCAATATCAGATAAATCAGCTTCGTAAATAAGATGAGTTCCTCCCTGTAAATCTAAGCCCAATCTAAAAGGAACTTCCCAAAAATGAGGAAGTTTTAAATTAAATTTTCCATTTAAAAAATCAACCCCTTGATTAAAATATTTGGGGTAGCTCAAATTCCCAGCCAAAAAAGCCAGAATAAGAATAAAAAACAAAAATAGATAAACTCTTCTTTTCCTCATAAAATAATTTATCGCTATTGCAGCTTCGCTGCATAATTACGGCACTCAGTTAAAGAATAAAAGTAAACTTTTATTCTTTTCCTTCGTTTGCAATTATAACACATTTTCCCAAAATAAAAAAGACCCTGGATTTTTTTCCAAGGTCTTAAAATAAAACTTTATATTAGTTTTATTATTTTAATAAATACTAAATACCCAATGAAAAAAACTACAATGGATAAAATCGCGAGAACGAACGTTCCATAAAGAGCTATAGTATTATCAAAACTATTCAGAGAAACAATGCTTCTACAAAATAAATCTACATAGATAACAATACCGAGAGTAAATACCATAGCAATTACGAAAATCTTTATTTTTTTCTCCATATTCATCTCTATTTCCTTCCCAATAAAGTTTTAAATGTGCTGTTTTGACTGTTTTTTAACTATTTTACGATTTTCCATATTAACAAATATCTTCAGAGATGTCAATAGAGATGTCAATTCTCTAATTCTCACGATCGTGAATTTTAGAGAATTGCTAAGTGAGAAGGGCTGAGATGATCCCGACGAGGAATATTCCGTCAAAGACGCCGGCTCCGCCAATTGAAAGCAACCCAGGGCCTAATTTCCGAGCTTTGTGGAGATTTAAAATATCAGCTCCAATTAAAGTTCCCAAAACCCCAGAAATAAAGGCGCAAGGAGCGGCAAATTCCGGAGCTAAGATTATGGCAAAGAGAACAGCAAAAAGCGGCGGGATAAAAGCTGAAATTCCAATACCTTTACCGGGAATGGGCTTGGAAAAAACCTTTGAAACTAAAATCATCAAAAGAACAGCTATTAAAACCGGCTCCAAAGGAACTTTGTTCAAAAAATAAAAAGAAAGTAAAACCGGAATAACCCCTCCTCCCAAATTAACGGCAATGCCCGAAGCTCTTAGTTTTGTAGCTTTAAACAAGCCAAAAAAAGAACGTTCCTCAACGTAAACCAGTTTTCTTCTGGTTAAGGGAATATTGATACCAGAACAAAAAAGCATTAAAAGAAGGATTAAAATAGTCGCTTCTGGAGCTAAGCCAAGTTTCTCAAAACCAAGAGTAACAATACGAAAAAAAACCAATAAAAACAAAATTGGCAAAAATAGAATAAAAAGAAGAAAAATTAAACAACCAACTGGGAAGAAGAACATATAACAGTACCCTAAATTTAGCCGTATTTAGACCAGCAGCATTTTTTGTATTTTTTATTTAACCCGCCCGCCTACGCTAAAGCTTCGGCGGACTCCGCTTCTTCCTTTCTTAATTCAGGAATTTTTACCGTGACAATGCTTATATTTTACTGGACGACCATCTGGTTTAGTCGCTCCGCAAGGACAGGGGTCATTCCGGCCGATTTTCTTTCGGCCTTTCTTGCCCGCCGGAGCCCCTGCCGTGGCGGGGGTGAAGACGGGTTGTTTTTTCAATTCTGCCTTCAAAATAGCATTAGCAATAGTATTTTCAATTGTCTGAAGTAATCTCTGAAACATCTTATGACCCTCTGACTTATACTCTACTAAAGGATCTTGCTGGCCATAAGCCCGGAGCCGAACCGAATCTCTCAAATGATCCATATTCTCCAAGTGTTCCACCCAAAAAGTATCTAAAATTTTCAAGCAAACAAGCTTCTCAATTTTCCGCATATCCTCTAGCCCTACTTCCTTTTCCCGCTTTTCATAATCCGCCTCAGAGAATCCCGCTTTTTTAATTATCTCTAAAATATAATCTTTTAATTCTTCCTTTTGGGCTCTCTCCAAGATTTCCCTCTTTTTCTTATAAAAAACTTCTCTATGTTTGTTCATCACATCATCATATTCTAGAACATGCTTTCTTAAATCAAAATTCATCCCTTCAACTTTTGACTGAGCGGATTCAATAGCTTTGGAAATCATTTTTGCTTCAATTGGCTGATCTTCAGGAACTTTCAATGCCTCCATCAAGGATTGTATTCGCTCCCCGCCAAAGATTCTCATTAAGTCATCTTCTAAAGAAACAAAAAATTGGGAAGAGCCAGGGTCTCCCTGCCTACCAGATCTTCCCCGGAGCTGATTGTCAATTCTTCTTGCTTCATGACGCTCAGTGCCAATAATATGAAGCCCGCCAAGTTCAATAACTTTTTTCTGCTCTTCTAAGTTTGGCGGATTTCCTCCTAAAATTATATCCACTCCCCTGCCTGCCATATTGGTAGCTATGGTTACAGCTCCCAGTTTCCCTGCCTGAGCAATTATCTCACCCTCTCTCTCGTGGTGTTTGGCATTTAGAATTTGATGGGGAATACCTTCCCTCTCAAGCAATTTCCCTAAATATTCATTTTTTTCAACTGACCTGGTCCCAACCAACACTGGCTGTCCTTTCTGATGTCTTTCTTCAATTTCTCTTATTAAGGCCTTAGATTTCCCATTTTCTGTTTTAAAAATACAGTCAGGAAAGGGCTGGCGAACCATTGGTTTATTAGTTGGAACAATTATTACCTCCAAGCCATAAACCTTATCAAGCTCTTCGGCTGAAGTAGCGGCAGTGCCGGTCATGCCAGCTAATTTTTGATACATTCTAAAATAATTCTGGAAAGTAATGGAAGCTAAAGTTATTGATTCTTGCTTAACCTCTACTCCTTTTGCTGCTTCAATTGCCTGATGAAGACCACCTGACCACCTTCTGCCTGGCATCAGACGACCGGTAAATTCGTCAATAATAATTACCTGACCGTTTTTGACTACATAATCTCTGTCTTCGGCAAATAAGGACTGACCAGTGGATGAATTAATTGCCTGAGCCCTAAGGGCCTGTTCTAAATGATGAAGATATTTTATTCCCTTTTCCTGATAAATATTTTCCATTCCCAAAATTTTTTCAATTCTATTAATCCCCTCTTCAGTCAAAGTAACTGCTCTCATTTTTTCATCAATCTGATAATCTGTTTGGGGGTCTAACTTGGGAATAATGCCGGCAAATTCTTGATACCATTGAGAACTCTCTGTATCTGGGGCAGAAATAATTAAAGGAGTTCTGGCTTCGTCAATTAAAATTGAGTCCACCTCGTCAATAATTGCGTAATTAAATTCTCTTTGCGATTTATCTTTTAAATCATAAACCATATTGTCTCTTAAATAGTCAAAGCCAAATTCATTATTTGTACCGTAGGTAATATCTGCCAAATAAGCTTCTCTGCGGGAAACCGGACGCAAAAAGTCCTCAACCACCCTGAAGCCACCCATCTCATCTCTAATTTTATCTCTGTCCTTGTCCGCCGAAGCTCCGTCAGGAGCGAAGGAGGGTTCTTCAGGTTTTTTGTACTCTGGGTCATATAAAAAGGCTTGCTCATGGTTTAAACAACCAATGCTCAGGCCCAACAAATCATATATTTGGCCCATCCAGACTGTATCTCTTCTAGCTAAATAATCATTAACTGTTATCAAATGAGCTCCTTTTTCTTTAAGGGCGTTTAAACACAAAGGCAGAGTGGCAGCTAAAGTTTTTCCTTCACCAGTTTTCATTTCAGCAATTTTTCCCTGATGCAAAACTATTCCCCCAATCAACTGAACATCAAAATGCCGCTGCTCAAGAGTTCTTTTGCCAGCTTCCCTAACCAAAGCAAAAGCTTCTGGTAAAATACCATCTAAGCTCTCCCCTCGTTTCAACCTTTCTTTAAATTCGCTTGTCTTTCCTTTTAATTCTTCGTCAGAAAACTTCTCAAAGACCGGTTCAAGAGAATTTATTTTCTCAATTGTTGGCTGAAGCTTTTTTAGATATTTCTCATTAGCATCACCAAAGATTTTAGTAATAATTGACATGGTCTTAATACTCCCATTATATATATTTTTCCCAAAATTAAAAGCGGTTTGTGCGTCTGTACGAGAACCGCCTTTGAGAAAGTGTTTTTAGGGAACTTCCACTGTATGCCAAAAATCGTCCGATCGGACGATTTTTGGCATAGTGAAAATTAACTTCTTCTATACTCCTTCCTCTCGCGTTCTTCCGCCTTTTCTTTTTTTAAATCTGGCTCGCCTCGCTTCGCGGGCGAAGCGGGCTAAGGGAGACAAACTGAGTGATTTTTTGAAAACTCTTGTTTTTCTTTTAGTGATAGCTTCTGCTTTTCCTTTGTATTTTTTTAATTCTCGCTGTAATTCGTCTTTAATTTCAGTGATAGCTAATTTTAAATCTTCTCTTTTTGATTCAGCTCTTAAACTTTTTCCTGGCAAGCGCATTTGAGCTTCAGCTCTAAAAATATCTCCTTTTTGATGATGACGAGTTGTTTTCCCAATTTCCAGCCAAACCTCAACCCGGGGTTTGCCTTTTTTGAAAAAGTGATTAAAATAATTTTTGTTTTGAAAAAGCTTAGCAAATTTTTCCAAACTGCCAATTTTTTCTTTGATATAATTTCTCAGCTCCTGATTCAATCTTAAATTTGTTGTTTTAATAACAATCTTCATGGTAGGTTAATTATAGCAAATTCTTTTCCAAAAAAACAATCCCGCAATTTTAGGAGCTGCGGGATTGCAAGAAGAAATTCTTTATTTCTTTTTCTTTTTTTTCTTCTTCTTGGCTTTTTTTCTTTTAGCCATTTGTTTGAGCCCCGTAGAAGAATTTCGAAAAATTTTTCATTAGAAAAATTAAATTTGTGAAACAATTCGAAATTTCTCTACGGGGTGTGTTCAAATAACAGTTTATTATTTGAGCAGATTATGTTAAAAACTGGATACAAATAGTCGACTCTATTTGCAAAATTTTAGTTTTTAAAAAACATTCCTTTCTTCTATTTTTTCACTTCCAAAAAGTTTGTCAACCCCCAATCAACTGAATTTCTTCTTCCAAGGATACTCCAAACTTCTTTTTTACTTTTTGTTTAGCTAATTTTATTAAAGCTTTTACATCTTCTGCTTTAGCTTTTCCTAAATTAACAATAAAATTAGCTTGTTTTTCAGAAATTTTAGCTGCTCCTATTTTTTTACCCTTCAAGCCACATTTTTCAATCAAGTAAGCTGAAGGAATTGTTCCCCATTTGTCGAATTCTTTAAGCTCGGGAAATTCTTTTAATAATTTTTTATTTTTAACTCTAATTTCTTTGTTAAGAAAAACAGAACCGGCTGAGGGAAAACTCAAAGGGTGATTCTTTTTTCTATAATTCAAGTGTTCTTTTACTTTTTTCTGAATCTCTTTTTTATTTCCTTTTCCCAGTTTTAAAATAGCTGAAAGAATGATTAAATTTTTGTCTTTTTTAAAAATACTATTTTTGGTAAAAAAGCGGCATTGCTTTTTTGATAAGTTTTTAATCTTTAAGCTTTTAACGTCAAAAACTTCTATACTTTTCACTATATCAGCTATTTTCATACCAAATGCCTGGGTATTTCCATAAACAGCACCCCCAATTGTTCCGGGAACGCCGGCTGCCCACTCAAGACCTGCCAGCGACGCTCTTGCCGAATAATTCACTAAATCCTCGAGCTCAGCTCCTGCTTCAGTATAAAGCTTACAATTTTCAATTTTCAATTTACAATTTTCAATTTTTACAACTAATCCACTGTATCCCTTATCAGAAAACAAGACATTGCTCCCCTTCCCTAAAACAAAAAAAGGCAGCTTAAATCTTTTTGCTGCCTTAATCGCTTTAACTAAATCTTTTTTTGTTTTTGCTGTAAAAAAATATTTGGCTGGTCCTCCTATTTTAAAAGTAGTGCACTTTTTCAATAAAATATTCTTTTGAACCTCTGGAAGAAGTTTTTCAATGCTCATTGTTCTGCCTTGCCACAAAATTAACGGGCCGGGAGAGTTAACTCCTATTCTAAGTCTTTAGTGAGTGCTACCTCCCGACCCAATTTTATTATAACAATTTATAAAACAAAAGCAAAAACCCCACCGAAGTGGGGCTTTTGCCGACTCAGAATGGAGTCCCCTTGATTGCTCTCAGGAACTACACTCACTATCTACAGTTTAGCAAATTCAAGACGAGATGTCAACCCCTCCCAAATTACAAAAGATTGTTTTAGATATTCACAGTTATCGAGATATATCCAGTTATCAAAATACTCATATCAAGATACTCATTGTCTATACTTTACTCTTCTCCCACCATTCTTTTCCAAAAGCTAAAAATACTCCAATAAAAATTCCCAAAGCAGAAGCTATCACTATATTTAATAATGGGTTAGGTGCCACCGGACTTTCAGAAATAGTAGGGTTTTTTACTACCCCGGTAAACCTAATATCTTCTAATGATCTTTGTGAAGAATTAATTCGTAAATATAAATCTTCTATCTCTTGCTTTTTATTTTCTAATTTTTCTTTAGTGTCAAATAAAGCAAACTGAGAACCAGGAGTTTGGTAATAAAGAAGCGTCTGCTCCAAAGCTTCAACTTTAGCTTCCAAATTTTTCTTTTCTTCTTCTAAAGAATTGGTTTTAGTTTTCAATCTTTCAATATCTTTTTCTATTAGTTCTTTTTTATTCTCAATTTTTTCTTGGTGTTCTTCTAAAATTAAACTATTTATTTCTTCTAAAATATTCTTAGCCAGTTCTGGTTGACTAGATTTTATTTCAATTATTACTAAACCGGTATCTTCAGGATTCTCGACTTTTATTTCTGGATACTCGCTGGCTGTTGTTTTTAATTTTTCTCTCACTGAAATTCCATAAACATCATTTTTAATTTTTTCCACTATCTGGCCCGGTTCCTCTATTATCTGTCCTCCGATTTTTCCTACTTCTAAAGTAGTTTCAATTTTATAAACTTTTGGTGCAGAAAAACTATAAACTCCAGCTGCAATTACAACTACTAAAAATAATCCCAAAATCAACCGCTTTCTTTTGCGAATCACTTTGATATAATTTGTTACATCTATTTCTTCGTATTCAGTCCTATATTCTCTTGGTTTATATTCTTCTGGGTTCATATGATTAGGTGTTAGATATTAGATATTGGATTATTGGATAGAGAATTTATCAATTTATATATTTAACTATAAACAAACTTTTGAAAAATATCAAGCTTTCCCTTTAGCTAAAGGTGAAGGGTCAATAATACCATAATCTATAAAATAAAATTCCGAAATACTCATGAAAAGCTAAATCAGATTTTTCCAGATTTTTAGCGCTTGGGAAAAAACTGAATAAATTGTAATCTTTTTCTATTTTGAAATCGGTGGGGACAGGAATTGGATTGGTTCCTATCTTTTGAAAAATCTCCATTGCTCTTGGCATATGATAAGCAGATGTTACCAGAAAAAAGGGTTCTGTGTCAACCATTTCTTTAATATTTTTTGCACTTTCAAAAGTATTTCTTGATTTATCTTCTAAAATTATATCTTCTGGCAATATTCCTCTTTCTGATAAATATTCTTTTGTTCCTTTGGCAGGGTTTTTTTCCGGATCCAACCAACTTGTCCCAGATACAATAATCTTCACATCTCCACTTTTGTTTTTCAAGTTCAGATTGTAAAGCCTAAAGACCTCGTCAGCTCTTAAAATCGTGCTTTCTTTATTCCCTAAAAGCAAAACAATCTTATCTGCTTTATCTAATTCCTCTGCCTTAAGTGGCTGATACTGATTTTCTAAAGGTTTTAAAATCAAATCAGTCATGGGAGTGATGGAAAAAAAATAATAAAGCACAATTCCAGTAATTATCAATACTTTCCCTACTTTTCGTTTTTTAAATTTTAATAAGAAAATTAGCCCTGCCAGAATTAAAACCAGAATGAAAACACTGGGTTGTAAAAACTGCTGGGAAATTTTAAAAATTATCACTTTTTTTAATCTGCGAAACTCTAATTAAATTTACACTAAATGATTATAGTATATTTTATCTTCCAAATCATCGAAACGGCCCTCTTTTATTGCGTTGTTAATCTCAATAATTCCATCTTTTACTGTTTTTTTTGTTTTAAAACCTAAAGTTTTCTCTATCTTGCTAAAGTCAACTTGATAGCTTCTTTTATCATCAATTTTATCCACTGTTTCTACTTTAATCCCGGGAATACATTCTTTCACTAAGTCGCCTACTTGAGAAATAAGATAATTCTCTTTATTTCCACCGACATTGAATACTTGATTTCCTACTTTTGAAAGAGGAGATCTCAAAACCAAAAAAATAGCTCTGGCTATATCATCTACATGAGCTAAGGGTCTCCATTGATCACCTCCAAATATAAATATCTCTTTGTCTTTTACTGCTTTTTTGGTAAGGGCATTTACCACTAAATCAAATCTCATTCTTGGAGATAATCCATAAATAGTAGAAAACCTTAAAATTGTTGGAGCGAAATCTTTATCCATTAGTTTCATTATCTCCCGTTCGGCATAGATTTTTGTTTCTCCATAAAAATCAACCGGTCTCAACTGAGATTTCTCTTTTAAAAAATCTTTCTCCTCCTGCTGTCCGTAAGTACTGCAAGTAGAAGTGTAAATAAATTTCTTTATTCCATATGCCTTACAAAGCCGGGCTAAATAAATCGTCCCTAAATAATTAGTTTTTAAGGCGATGTCTTTCTTAGAGAGACAAGCCGGTTCTCCAACAATAGCAGCTAAATGAACTACGGCGTCAACATCAACCAGCATTTTTTTAAGCAAATCGGTATCCAAAATATCTCCTTGAACAAGAGTAAAATTCGGAGATGATTTCAACTTCCTAACTGGTTTAGCTCCAAATAATAATTTATCAATAACTTTTACTTTATATCCGGCTTTTATTAATTTTCTTACCAGAACCGAACCAATATAGCCGGCACCCCCAGTAACCAGTATGTTTTTTATTTGGTTTTCATTTAAAACCTTTGAGGTTAAAGGAAATTCGTAGTCTTTAACCCTTAAAACCCCTGTTTTGCTGCGAATAAGCTGCCAATAAATTCTTTTTGAAAACCTCAACAAGCTTATTAAAAACAATAATAATATGCCGTAAATAAAAATAACCGAACGAGGAAATCCTAAAAAATATTTATAAACATACGGATGGTTTCGAAAAAAATACAAAACAGTCCCAATTAATAGAACAGAGGCGACTACTCCTCTCCCAATGGTTGGCAAGTCGGTCAAACTTACATAAGACCAAGATATCCTGTAAAGGTTAAAAAAATAGAAAACTATCGGCGTAATCGCCAGTGCTAATATTATAAAAGCAAAAAAATTAGTAAGTCTTGTAGTTGGGATTTGAGCATCAAACTTTAAAAGGAATGCTAAGTAGGAAGCAAGAACTATTAAAAAAATATCAAGAATAAAAAAAATAAAAGCTGGATGTTTTTTAATCTTTTTTAAAAATTTTTTTATCATAAAAAAAGTTTTTTATTTCTTTGACAATAAAATCAATTTCTTTTCTTTTTAAATCTGGATACATAGGCAGGGTTAGAACACTCTCAGATATTTTCTCGGTAATGGGTAAATCGCCTTTTTTGCAACCGAATTTTTTGCGATAAAACTTAGTAAGATGGATACAAGGAAAATAAACTTTTGCCATAATTCCTTTTTTGTTTAAATGTTCTTTCAGGGCATCTCTTAAACCCTTTCCTTTTTTTATGTATATAGTATATATCTGATAAATGTGGGAATATCCTTTTGGGAAACCCGGTAACCTAATTTCCTCAATCTTGCTCAACTTTTCTGATAAATAACGAGCTTTTTGTTTTCTTAATTTAATAATTTTGTTAAGTTTTTTAAGTTGACTTATACCCAAGGAAGCTAAAATATTAGACATTCTAAAATTGTATCCTAATTTTAAATAATCCATATATTCAGCAGAAGAAAAATAATCTGCTGATTCTGCTCTGCCATGAGATCTTAGAAGTTTTAACTTTTCATATATTTCTTTGAAGTTTGTAACAATAACTCCTCCTTCTCCAGTGGTTATAACTTTAGGAGCGCAAAAACTAAACATTGCTGTTTCTCCAAAACTACCAACTTTCTTATTCCCTATCTGAGCCCCTAATGACTCTGCTGCGTCTTCTATGAGAAGTAATTTATGTTTTCTCGCTATTTTTTTTAATTCTTTTATTTTGCAGGCACATCCCCCATAGTGAACAGGCATTATTGCTTTTGTTTTTTTAGTAATTTTTTTCTCCACGTCTTTTGGGTCCAACCCATAGGTCTCAGATTCTATTTCGGCAAATATCGGCACAGCTCTAACAAAAAGAGGCACATTAGCTGTGGCAATAAAACTAAAAGAAGGAACAATAACTTCGTCTCCTGGACCAATGCCCAAGGCTATCATCAGGGATTGAAGAGCCGATGTGCCAGAATTAAAAGATATCGCATATCTTGCGCTAACATATTTGGCAACCCCTCTTTCAAATTTATCAACATATTCTCCGGTAGCCCAGTTCCTTCCGCTTTTTATCACTTTTGAAACTGCTTTCACGTCTTCCCTATCCCAGTAAATTTTAAATAAAGGTATTTTCCAGTTCATTTATTTATTATAATCTCTTTATAATATAATTTAGTGCGCCTGTAAAGTAAGGGTCTAAAATAATTTTATATTCAAAGATAAATTAAGATAAATCGTCACTCCCAGAACAACTAATATTAATTGTAAAAAATAAGAAAAGAGCACTGTTTTCCTTGTTGAAAACCCCCTTTGAATTATTCTGTCAAAAAAATGAGCCCTATCGCCAAAAAATGGTGATTTTCTCTGTAAAATTCGCCGCAATATTGTTAGCCCCGTATCAAAAACTGGAAGGCCAATAATTAAAATTGGGGCTGCAATACTTATAACATCAAAGGGCTTTGAAAAAATAGATGCCAAAACTATTAAGATAAATCCTAAAAAATAAGCGCCGGAATCTCCCATAAAAATTTTAGCCGGGGGAAAATTAAAAATTAAAAATCCTAAAATTGCTCCTAATAAAACTAAGGAAATAACCAGAGCTAAACTTTGCCCCAAAATTATAGCCAGAATAATAAAACCAATTAAAGAAATCCCTACCAGTCCTCCGGCCAATCCGTCAATTCCGTCTTCAAAATTAATAGCGTTGATTGCTCCAAGAATATAAAAAAATGTCAAAGGGAAACTTAACCAAAGCACTGGAAAAAACTGAATTTTAATATCAATTACTAAAAGAACAATGGCAGTTAAGATAGAAAATAAAATTAAAAACAGAAACTTTTTAGCTGGTTTAATTCTCTCTTTTTTCCATTTAAAATCATCCCAGAATCCAATTAAAAAAACTATAATTCCACCAGTAATTATCCCGAAAATTTGCCAATTAAAACTCTTCTCAAAAACCATTCCCACAAAAAATAAAACAATTGCTGTCAAAAGTATTGCCAGTCCTCCAAGATAAGAAATCGCTTTTTGGTGAATTTTTAAAGGGTCTTCCGAAACTAAATCGCAAAAACCATATTTCTCCCCCACTTTTTTAAAAAAAGGGGTTAAAATCAGAGAAACAAAAATGGAAATTAATAATAAATAAATCATCCTTCTTTTAATTTTTCAAGTTTGTATTTTCCTAATAATCTTAATCCCAGAATTTTTGTTCTTCTTCCATATCCCACGATTTTAAAACCTGTTCTCAAAATTCCTTTCTGCGAAAGAACATTCTCTGTATCACATATCATCCAAACTGAAACTTTTTTGTTTTTAAAGCGGTTAACTATTTTGTTTAAAACATAACTATATAAATGTTGGCCCCTATGATCTTGATGGGTCCAGCACGGCCCTATTTCTATATCCTGACTATTCATAAAAGGGAAACGATAATTTTTTGGCAAAACTACACTGTAATGAACGAGGGTTTGGTTATGGTAAAGAAGATGTAACTCATAATTCTTTTTTTGAAATTTCCATATAAAAGAATAAAATAAAGCCCATAAATAAAAAATGGGATTATACCTTATTCCTTGAGGAATTGGTTTAAACAAAGAAGGGATGAATATCCTATATTGATACTCCGAACTTATAACAAGTTCCTTTTTATCCTTCCCACTATTAATAACATCTACCAGTTCTTTTTTAAAAAAAATTATCATAAGAAAGATCTCCTAATTTCTTCTTGTTTTATTAAAATTACTATTTTCTGAAAAATAATATTTGGAATTAGTTGATTTAAAATATTGATTATGGATTTTAACCAATAAGCTGTCTTTACTAAAAATCCAAATAAAGGAGAATAAACTACATTAATTTTGCAGAATTTCTTTTTAAAATTAAATTTTTTAATTAAAAATTCCTGCATTTGAGTATCGTGAGCGATAGAACGGGTGCCGTTTGAGATTGAATTATATTTTTTTTGGTTTAAATAATAGTCTAAAATTGAATACATTAAGGTATAGGCTGAATAGTATTTTAGATAATCAGGATGATATTTAATGGTGCTGGTAGCAATCGTATTATTTATAATAATACATTCGGTATACCCTATTAGTTTTTCTTTAAAGAAAACGCCCCAAAATTTGAAACAGCTGTATCCCTTTTTACTTCTAATATCCTGCTGGAATAAATTTTTGTCAGACGGCTTGACATTCTTATATCTTCTAAAAGCTGAGCGATAACATTCGTAGCCATTTTCGGATAACCAATCAGTGGTTATAATCTTAACTTTACATCTTTTCATTCCTCTTTTTACTTTGCTTCTTGTATTTCCAGTTAAGGTCTCTAATCTAATCGGTCTATCCGAAACTATCCACCACCATTCGGTTGAACTGTTCCTAAAGCCACTTGACCACCTGATGAATGATAGCTTTGATAATTTAAGTAATCCTTTTATATCTTGGAGACTAAATCTTGGAGGTTCATGAGGAATTGGAATAGCCGGCTGAAGAATACCCCGATATTTAACCCAAGGAAAATCATTAATATAATAAATCTTCTCGCCTTTTTGCTCTAAAAATTCTAAATATTCTTTAACTTTTTCAATATTTTTAATTTCAGACCACTTCCTCATATATTCTTTTATGTTCTATTTTTTAATTTTCCAAAAAGTTAGAATTCCCCAAACAGATCCTAGGCCGTAACTCAGATGACGAACAGCAAATACGATAGGCATTAAAAATAAATATCTCAAATCTTTTTTCTTTATTAATATTTTAACAGAAAAATAAAGGTCAACTAAAATATAAAGGATAATAATAAACAAAAATAACCAGAAAAAAAGTGAGAAGAAAATTGCCAAGGAAGCTAAGCCAATTAAACCGGTAACAAAAACAAGAGGAATATAGTGCCGTAAAGAAAGCGGTGCTTTTGTCAATCTCAAGGGATAAATAACCCAAAGACCTTCCAGAAAATTACGCTTGAAAAACTCTTTAAGATTAGATTTCGGATAATAATAACTTGTAATCTCGGGAACTAAAAGGATTTTACCACCCGCTCTTTTTAGTCTTAAATTAAATTCAATATCTTGGCTTCTAATAAGCTTCTCATTAAAAGGACCAATCTTTGAAAAAACTTCCTTTTTATAACATCCTCCGAAAACAGTATCAACCCATCTTGTTTTTTCTGAACCTCTCTTATAATAAGAACTACCTGCCCCAAAAGGATGACTAAAAGAAATAGCAATGGCTTTAGCCATTATAGTGGTTTTAGCAGGAAGAATTTTCATTATCCCTCCAACATTGTCTGCTTTATATTCTTTTAAATATTTCAAGCATTTTGAAATGTAGTCCTTCCTATAAGTGGCATGAGCATCCATTCGGATAATAATTTCGCCTTTGGATTTTTTAATTCCGATATTTAGAGCGCAAGGAGTAATCTTTTTAGGATTATCTATTAATTGAATTTTGAATTTTGAATTTTGAATTTTGAATTTATTTATAATTTCCCTTGTTTCATCTTCTGACATTCCATCCACAACTAAAACCTCTAATTTATCTTTTGGGAAATCTTGGACAATTATTGAATTTAAGCATTTAGCGATAAATTTCTTTTCATCTCTACAAGGAATAACAACAGAAACTTCAATATTATTTGGCATAATTTTCTTTTCTTTTATTGATAGTAAGGATGGCCATAGTTAAAGCGGCAAAAGACTAATAAGCTTCTGAGGGTTTTACTACAATAATAACAAATTATTTTACATAATTTCCCTTATTCTAATTCCAAATATGTTTTTATTGAAGTAATATCTGTTTTATTCAAAATAGGCAGGCTGTTTAGTTTATACATATCATCAGAAAAAATATCTACAATTCCTCGATTGCTAGTCCTAATTCCATAATATCCGCACTCTTTTGCTATTTTTTTTATTAAGCTAAATCTCTCTTCCTCACCTTTCTTAGCTCCACTTCCATATGGAAGAGCCAAAAATCTGGGGGTTTTATTAATTTCTTTTTTTATCATATTTTGAGAAACTTGTAATTCTGACTGTATTCTTCTTTGATACTGCTCATCGGTCTCTGTTTCCTCTTTTGCGCCTAAATGTGGATGAGTATGAGTATGGGATTCTATATCGAATAAATTTTCACCATTCTCATTTGTATAGCTCGCCATCTCTCTTGCTTCCTCCCAATTGAATGGATTAAAATGCCCTTCTTGATTAAAATGGTTTGTAATAACAAAAAAAGTAGCTTTAAAATTATATTTCTTTAGGATTGAAAAAGCAATATCGTATTGGCTTTTAGCTCCGTCGTCAAAGGTTATTATCACCGCATCGTTAGTAAGATTTTTTCTCTTATTTTTTATTTCTAATAAATCATACAAAGATATGACTTCATAATCTTTTTTTCTTATATATTTCATATCGTTAATGAACTGACTTTCTTTCCTTATGTATAAATAAGTAGCGCCTTCGTAACCTTTTTTAAATTCTTCCTCGTCAACTTCGCTATCCTTTATAAGCCCGTGATACATTAATATAAGAACTTTTTTATTTCTAACATAAAGGGCATTTAAGTTGGCTCTGGTAGTTATACCAACAAAAGCAGTACCAACGGTTAATCCCCAGGGGTCCAAAACCTCTTCAGCATATTTTTCCTGGAAGCGAATTACGGCTGCTTGAGTTAAAGGACCAAACCAGCCAGTGATTAAACCTTCAGGATATACCTCCGGGTCTTTTGCCAACCAGGTCTGAAGAAGAATCACATCGTTTCCTCTGTCGTCATACCTTAGATTAACATCTAAGGTCTCACCAGTAAGAACAGTTTCCTCCTCTTGAAGTTCAGCTAATTGAGCCTGCAAAGTAGTTAGTTGAGCAGTTAATTCAGCTATCCGAGCCTTAAGCTCCTCAACCGTTATTCCTTGAGCTGGACCTGCCCAACCAATTATCATAATACAGGTTATACTGCCTGCAACCACTACAATTTTTTTTACAAAAGTGAACATCTTGGGTATCCCTAAAATTGTAAAGTAATTTTGGAGATTTAAATCAATTATATTTATTTTTAAATAATTTTGTACTTTATTTTTCTCGGGGATGGTTTTTATTATTCCGCCAACATTATCTGCTTTATATTCCTTCAAATTAAAAAAATCCATTGCTATTCTCGGCAAAACCATTGGTTTCTTTTTAATAAATTTTAGATGTTTAATCGCGCTTCTCCAATTAAAGTCCATTAATTTTTTAAAAGGCTTTTCTTATTTTTCTTCCAATTGAACGTAATAATCTCCAAGGATAAAACAAAGATAGTTTGCTAAAAAATCCTCTGAGAAATTCTGGTTTTTTTAGACCTTCGGAAGTAAGAATCCAATTTGCGTCTCGCAAATTCATCATATTAAAAGACCCACCTGCTAATTTAAAATTTCTTTTTCTTTCAATTTCAAAGAATTTTTTATTTTTCTGAGGATAATTATGATTTTGATGAACAACAGTTACTACTTTAGTGGCATCAATTACCGGTATTTTTAAGCTGCGAGCTTTATAAACTAACCAGCTGTCCATTCCGGGACGACCAACTACAAATGGTGGAAGATTAATCGGAAAATTACGAGGAAAAATCCAATAATCCATACCTGACCAACTATGTAATTTGCCTTCTTTGGCAATTCTTTCGTGCAGCTTTTGCTTCCAATCAGCTTCATCAAATTGAACCTGACTCCCCAGATCAAGGTCCCAACGCCGGCCAGTCATAAAAAAAGGACGAGTCCTCATTAATCTCTTAACCTTAGCGATCGCCTCCATAAAATTATTCATTAAAATTATATCTGTGTTCACCTGGGCTAAAATTTCAAACTTGGCTGCTTTTTTAACCTTTGCGAATACATCGTCAAGTAAAAAGGTGCCGAATTCATTGGCAGCAACGTCGCTAATACATTTTAAGCCGAACTCTTTGGCAACTTTTGAAGTGGTATTCTCTTCATCATTAAATAAAATAATCTGGCATCTGGGCGAAAATTTTAACCAGCTTTTTATTGCATTCCTCTGAATAATATCAAAATGGTCGCGAAATGGTCTTGGATTAGTAAATATAGTAATCATACTCAAATAAAATTTTCTGCTTTTAATTTTAATTCTAAGCCCTCATCTAAATTATATTTTGGCTCCCAGTCTAAGGCTTTTTTTATTTTCGAATAATCTAAACAAAATCTTACTAATTCTCCTTGGCGATCTGGTAAATAAATTGGTTCAACTTTCTTATCCAATAATTCAGCTATTTTTCTATATAGATTGTTAAGGGTTGTTTCAATACCAGTGCCAACATTAAAGACCGGATCAGAATAATCAGGCGGTAATTCAAGAGATAGAAGATTGGCCCGAACAACATCATCAATATAAACATAATCTCGGGTTTTATTGCCATTGCCCCAAATTTCTGCCTGTTTGCCTGCTGCTAACTTGCGAATATAATCAGCCATAGCTCCTTTAATTTGTCTTTCTCCGTAAACTGTCGCGCATCTGAGAATTATATAAGATAAACCATAAGTTTTATTAAAAAACTGTAAATAATTTTCTACTGTATTTTTAGCAACCGTATAGGATAAAAATGGTTCTATTGGTTCAGTTTCTTTACAAGGCAAATTTTTATTATTGCCATATATAAAACCTGAAGAGGCAAAAACAATCTTCTTTACTTCATATTGTTTAGCATTTTTCAAAATATTCACTGAACCAATAATACTATCCATATCTATTAAAGGGTTTTTGGTTGACTCAGGAACTAAAACATTAAAGGCGAAATGATAAACTATCTCTGGTTTTTCTTTCTGGAAAACTTTCTCAACATTTAAATCAGAAATATTGAGTTTATAAAACTTAGCTTTGGGGTTCAAATTCTCTTTTCGGCCAGTCACTAAATTATCAATTATAACAACCTCAGCTCCCTTTTTTATAAGAGCATCCACGGTATGAGAACCAATAAATCCAGCTCCACCAGTAACCAAAATTTTTTTGTTTAGTCTTTTCATGTTTTTCTTGGTTTTAAAACTAAGACAGCCATAGTTAAAGCTGCAAAAGACCAGTAGACTTCAGAGAATTTTACTACAAAAAAAACCTCGGCAGCCATTGCTAAAAAAAGCATTGTTAAGGTAGCTATCAAAAGTCCTGCTGATAAACCAATCGAGAAACCATCTCGACTTTTTGAAAATCCTAAAAAGGCCTTTTTTATTATAGCAAAAAATAGCCAAAAAACCACAAAACTTCCTAAAATTCCAATCTCAAGGAGATTCCTAATATAATGATTATGGGCCTCTGCTACATAACCCTTTCCAAAGCCAAAGATAAAGACAAAGGGAGAACTATTTAAAAATTCTTCCAAATGCTGGCTTATAACTGGTACCCTCCCCGCCTTAAAACCTTCCAGGGCTCCGGTTGAGGACAACATACCTGTTATCCTGCTTACTACCGGGATATTCTGGAAAGCAAAGATAAAAATACCAACTATAAAAATTGTAGTTAAAATAATAACTAAAAATAGTTTAAAACTTTTTTTTCTCAAAAGTAAAAAAAACAGGGTTAAAAAGAAAGCGAAAAAAAGTCCGGCAAAATTCGTCCTAGAGCCAGAACCGAAAATTCCTATTGTAAGAAGTACAATTACAGCTCCTATAATGAATTTCTTAAATTTAGAAATCTTTAGATTCAAAAAATAATAAAGGAAAATATTAAATAAAAAAATAAAAAGAATAAGAAAAAATGCTCCGGTTGGAAAAGGCCCTCGTTCACAGATAGCGGCTGCCCCATAGACCCCTTTTCGAAAACCGGTGATTGTTTGATAAATAACATAACCAGCATTAACCATTCCTAAAAGTATCCAAAGACCCACAATAAATTTAGCCGAATTTATTTTTTTTATATGATAAAAAAAATAAAAATACAAAAAGAAAAATTCAATCTCTTTAAGAAAGTAAAAAAAACCTCGGCTGAAGCTGAGCTCCGCAAAAAGCCAATTAGTCAAAATACCCAAAAGCCCAATAGCCAACCAAACTAAAATAGGGAAAAACAAAGGCGGCTTTTCAACTTTTTTTCTGCCTGAAATTAAAAAATTAGCGAACCAAATTAATCCTAAAATCAATATCAAAAAATCCTCTATTCTAAGTTCAATAATCTTTCCTCCTCCGAATTCTCCAGCCGAAAAACTGGGAGAAAGACCGATAGCAAGGGTTAAAAGTATTAACGGTAAAATTTTAGTCCACTTTTTCCTCATAGATTTTTTAAAAGGTTTTGTATCTTCCGCTTAATTGAGAGCAATAACCTCCAAGGATAAAACAAAGATAATTTGTTTAGAATACGTCTTGCACAGTGAAATTTAATTTTGTCTCCTAAACCATAAACCTTAGCTCTTTCTTCCGCTAACTCTAAAGATTTTTCTGAAATATCAACGGCAGTAACTTCAGCTCCATTTCTGGCAAAATTTATGGTATCAGTGCCAATCCCGCAACCTATTTCCAAGATTTTTTTACCTTGCCACTTTTCGAATTCAGCAAATCTTGGAATATGAGGTTCAATAAAGTATTTGCGAGCCTCCACTTCATCAAAATATTGACGGCTACCGATTTTGCTTGAAGAATGTTTTATGTTACAAGGACGTTGATCCCAATATTTTTTTACCTCATCGACCGGAACTTTGTTAAAAATATTTTCCATAACTATTATATTATTTTTTATTTCGTTGCATAAGTTGTTAAATGTGTGGGAAATGAAGTTTTAACTTTATACCCGAATTTAGAAAGCAACTTCTCCAATCTAAAACAAGTTTTTTGTCCGTTTACAATATGATAAGAGGCAATAGCCAACTTGATATTCTTATTTTTAAGAGTTTTTTCGCTGCCCTTAATCGCCTCTATCTCTGAGCCCTCAATATCCATTTTTATAAAATCAACCTTCTTTATTCTTCTTTTTTTAAGTTCATTGTCAAGAGTTACAACTGGAACCTCTACGACAGAAGCTTGCTTATCAGTATTAAAAAAGAACGTTGAACCTCCCGAATGACTATCATTAAGGGCTAGTATGGTATTCTTGCTCCATAAACCTTTATTTATTGGAATTATATTGGTTAATCTATTTAATTTTATGTTCTTCCATAATTTTTTGTAATTTTCTGGACTGGGCTCAAAAGCAAACACTAGCCCATTGCTTCCAATTATTTTAGCTGCGTAAAGAGCGAATGCTCCAAGATATGCTCCACAATCAATAACAATATCTCCTTTTTGTAATTTATAATTTTTAAGGTATCCCCTTAATGAATCAACCAAATCAGAACAGATATCATAATAAGATTTAATAGTAATACCGTTTTTAAAGTCAAACTTGAAATAACCTTTTTTGAAAGATGCATGGAGTCTACTTTTCCGACGATAAAAATTAAAACCGTAACACCTTATCTTCTTTTTTAAGAAACCTTCTGGAAGGATTTTAAATAATCTAATTAAAAATTTTTTCATATTGGGAATTTGCCCGACAGGGCTTAGTTCAAATATAAAAATCTGGCAGGGATTCTTTGGCTAATCCCCAATTTTTATTATTTGTAATTAAGGGCTGTTTCAACTTCATCATTTTTTTAATACGTTTCTTATAAAGTTCATAACCTGCAAAAGACTTAGGCGGTCGGCTATGTTCTTGATGGTATATTTTCTTGTTGTTGTTTAAAATAACTTGAGATAATCCAGAACTTGCTGCTATAAAACACATATAGCCATCCATATAAGGCTGAATAGACTCTTCGGGATAACTCCGCAATTTATGCCACTGGGATCTTGCCATTAGAAGAAAATCTCCAGCTGCGTTACTTTGGATAATAAAATTATATATAACCTAATTTATCTATAAGACCACCGGCAATTTTTCTAATTGCTATTCTCCAGCTTTTTCTTGTGAAATAAAGTCTCTAACATCTCAACACTATTGGAAAATTCTTTTTGTCCTAGCCTTCTTTTATAATATTTATAATCTTTCTGGTATTTATTGTCTCGGATTGATTTTAAAATACCGACAAACTCTTCTTTGTTATCAATATACTCAATTCCCTCAAAGTTTTTATAAACATCTGCGAGTAATTCTTGGTTTAAATCTAAAGATATTATTATCTTCTCTGGACATTGCAAAAGGGCAGTGAAAAGAGCAAAACTGGCAGGAGGAAGACCAACAATAACATCACTTATTTCAATATACTTATCAGCTGGCTCGGAGGATTCGGTAACTTCTATATTTTGAGAAATAGATTCATAAATTTCTTTTATTTCTTCTATATTTCTGGTAAGTGGATGGGGCTTTATAAAAATTCTCCACTCAGAAAGTATTTTGGAAATAAGAGCGACAATTTCCATTCTATTCTTTTGGGTTTCTTCCTTTGAAATTAACGAACAATCAGCTTTTCTGATTCCTATTTGCTCACTTGTTAGCATCATAGTAAAAATCTTTGTTTCGCTTTTATATTTTTCTCGTAAAGATAAAAAATATGCTTTTTCAAAAATTTCTTTAGCTTTACGTTCTAAAGGATGAGCCAAGATATATATTTTTTCAGCCGGTATACTATCTTTAATCAAAATATTATAATCTCGGTCCAAATAAACAACACAATAATCAGAATATCTCAATCCAGAAATACATTTCTCCCAAATTATAAAGCTTGATTTTCCTCTGAAAGGCATCTGTCCTACCATTAAAGGCATAATCCAATAGTAAAGAAAATGCCCTAAATACTTTTTACATTTTGCTAATATTAATCTCCAAGATAAGGGTAAAGCTGGAGAGAATTTAAAGTGAACATTTACAAGCTTCATTTTCAATGCCCTTTCCTTTAATTCTCCTACCAATGCAGCTTGGAGATTTATATTAAGAGCTCCTCTTTTTTTAGCAAATCTCACAAGATACATTTCAAAAGGATATATATCATTGGCTATAACAACATCCGGCTTGTAGCACTGGACAACCTCTTTGGCTAATCTATAAAGCTCTCTATTTTTCTTTAATAAATTGGTTTTGGGACCCGTATATTGGAAAACAGGAATAATTTTTTCCAGTCTTGGAAAAAGCTTTTTGTTGTTAAGAACTTTTTTTGTTTCAGGATCAAGTTCCTCTGCTAACAATATCACCGGATAAACCTGGGAGATTTCATAAAGGTGACCAATTAAAGAAGCCCGGAAACCTCTAGAAACACTGGTATAAAAAAGCACTTTTTTTATTTTTGATTGAGAGTTATTTATCATTTCTTTAGAGATTTCTTACCTTCTATATTCTGGGAAATAACCAGGTTTTAGATTGTTTTCTTTATTTAATTTATCGTGTCTATCTTTGGCTTGGCATAATAGTTTGTAGATATCTTCATTGTGAACTTTGCTATAAGTATAAAAATCAGCAGTAGTTTTTGAAAAAGATAATTTAAAATTAAATAAGCTGTCATTCGGCTGATATCCTCCTCCTAAATGAAATATTTTAAAACCTTTATCTTTTGCCCAGAAAATGGCTTCATTAAGAATTAAATTATTAGGATAGAGATTAAAATAATCTCCGTCAGTGCCAGAAAAGAAATAATGACAAACATCACCATAAACTAAGAACAATGAGCTACCTATTATTCTATTTTTATAATCAGCTACAAATAGTTCTATTTTATCTTTGAGACGATCAACAAGCAGCTCGAAAAAAACTTTAGAATGAAAGTATTCTTCTAGTGCCTGTCTTCTCTGCATCGTTTTAGTATAAATCTCATACATCTTATCAATATATTCTTTTGATTTTTCCTGTTTTATTTCAACTCCGCTTTTCTGGGCTTTTTTTATGCTACACCTCGCCCCTTTCCTGAAATTTCTCCAAATTTGCTCTTTTTCTTGTTTTAAATCAATACAAACCAGATTGCGATTTTTTTCAGCTCCTCCCAGTAAAACAAGGGTGTTAAGCAGGGGATTGAAAGGGTTTAATCTACAAAATTCGGTAACAATATTGTTTTTTTTACAAAAAAGGTTAAACTCTTTAAAAAAATTGCTAATAATTTTCTCCTGAGCTACGTTCTCCTCAAAATAACCCATAGGTCCTCCATATTCTGGAGAAATGATATCAAAATAAGCTTCTTTAAGGTCGTTTTTAGAAATAAAGGGCAAACTATTTATCCGCCTTTTAATAAAAAAATAAGTTAGGAAATTTTCCCCCTCCTTATATACAAAGAGTAAAGGTTCATTGTTATAATAATCTTTGGAAATTGAAGCATATTCAGCAGTTACTAAACCATCCTTAAATGGCAGTCTATCAATAATCGCTTTCCATTCCTCAAAATTTGCTCCTTCAGTGTTTAAAATTTTAATTTCAGGCTCTTTCATATGTTTTTATTATTCTCTTTGAAATTATTTCTGCTATTTTTACCAATTTTGGCAGATACTTTTTATTTTTTTTATAATGTAGTCCATCTCTTTCTTTCCGTATCTTTGATCAATAGGTATTGTTAAGATATTTTGAGAAAACTTCCAAGAAGCTTGAAACTCCTCTTTGTTTATATCTTCTGAGAGTTCCCAGTGAATTGGGGGATAAATCCTCTTCTCAATTAGTTTCTTTTTTAATAGCTCTCTATCCCTTACTAATATCGGAAAACCTAAGGGGCAAACATTGTCTGGTAATTCAAAAAAAAGCGGTCTAATAAATCTAATATTTTTTAAGTTGGCTAATAGATATCGGAAATTTTCGCGTCTCTTTCTTATAATCTGCTCGAAATTAATCTTTGCTAATATTTTCTTTGACAAGCAAGACATTTTAGCTGGCTTTGGATATCCATCGAGTAAACTGTCGCTGTATTTAAGTATTTTTAAAAATGAGAATTTAGGTGGCAAGTTTATCTTCAAATATAAGCTTTTAAAGTTCGTTGCCAAATAACGAAGATAGATGTAGAAAAAATGTTTCAAGGAAGTTTCTCCCCAATTTTTATCAAAATCTTTCTTAGATAGGAGTAAGGAACCATCAGGAATTGCTAAAAATTTCCGATAGCTATTAAAGCTGAAGTCAGAATAATCTTCTAATCTCTTTTTAGTTAACAGCGCCTGAACATTATCTTCTATTAGATATAAAGAGCTTTTGTCGCAGATTTCTCTTAGTTCTTGTTGGTTTGGCTGGAGAAAACCAAAGTAATGAATAATCAGTAAAGCTTTGGTTCTTCCAGTAATTTTCTTTTTAATATCTTCAAGGTCAACAATTAAATTCGGATTTACTTTATAAAATTTGATATTAATATGCTCTTTTTTAAACGGCTTGAGAATATCTTTACATAAATAAGAAGGCAAAAGCACTTCATCTTCTTTGCTTAACTTAAGTATTTTAATTATCAATTTTAGGGAATCTCTCCCACTCGAGGTAAAAAAGTGTTTTTTATCTTTAACTAAAAAATTCTGGTATTGATTTAAGTTTCTCCCAAATAAATCTAACCAAGAAAGATGGAACTCTCCTCCGATTTCTTTTTTCATTAATAAGTTAAAGATTTTTCTAATAATTTCTTATTTATTTTTATTTCTGAAAGAATTTTAGCAATTTCTCTCCCTACATTTTTTGCGATGTAAGGATTTTTTGACCTTCTGATTTTTTCTTTAAATTTCTTATTAAACAATGCTTTCCTTATTGCTTTTTCTATCTGCTCTTGATTATAATCAACATCAATTACATTATCTCCTCTTTCCCTTTTAAGTTCTCTTGGGCCAATGTTGACTACCGGTAATTTAAAGAGGGGCGCTTCAACAATACCACTACTCGAATTACCCACCATAACACTGGCTATTTTCATCAAACTTATAAATTCATTGTGGGGGATATTTGGGTATATTTTAATAAAAGGATATTTTTTATATTTCTCTATCACCTTTATCATTGCCCTCCCTCCGGTATCAGCATTAGGGTAAATCACGATAGATTGCTGACTTATTTTAACTAATGCCTCCATTGTTTCTCTTATCTGGTAAATTCCATCTTTAGTTTTATTGGAGACCGGGTGCTGAATAACCAATAGGATTGGTTTGTTTAAATCAAGATTAAACTTTTTAGCCAGAAGGGAAGGTTTAATAATCTTGGTCTGAAGGATAGAATCTGTTCCAGGATCTCCTACCATAAAAATTCTCCAGGGCTCTTCACCCATTTTTATAATTCTCTCAGCGCTTTTTTTAGTTCCTGGAAAATGAATATGGGATAGCTTTGTTATGGTGTGCCTTATTGAATCGTCAAGAGGGCAACCCGGAGTAACATCACCTCCACAAACATGAGCTACCGAAGCGTCTAGATACCTCCCAGCGATTGCTCCAGCTAACATCTCTCCTCTATCTCCTTCTACCAAAATAATATCTGGCTTAATTTTCTGGAAAGCTCTGCTAAATTCCGATACCTGTTTCCCAAAAGCTAAACCCATTGAATCTCCAGAATCTTTAACATTCAAAATAGGAATTTCAGTTTCTATTTTAAAACTATCTCTTTTTATTTCTTTTACTGTATAACCAAATTTCTTTGATAGATGCATTCCAGTCACTATCAAAGAAAGCTTCAGGCGAGGATGATTCTTAATAGCTTTCAAGGTTGAACGCATTAGCCCATAATCTGCTCTTGTTCCAGAAATATAGAGAACTTTTCTTTTTTTCATACTAAATCTTTAAATTTTATTAAACTATCTTTTTTTATGTCTTTTTTTGCTCTTTTGCCAATAACCTTATTAAAATATTTTGGTTCAATTCCAGTTCCCGGTCTTTTGACAATCAATATATTTTTGGTAATTCTGGTCCCTTTTAAAATATCGCTTCTTGCCACTATGCTTTTTCTGATAACTTCTTTAATTTTTTCTTCGTTTTTAGTCGGCTTTTTTATTCCATCTCCCAGAGCTTTTTCAGCATTCCGAATTGCTTTGACTATTTCTTTTAATTCAGCTGGCTCCAAAGAAGCTTTATGGTCAGGTCCTGGCAAACTTCTATCTAAAGTAAAGTGCTTTTCTATAACTTGAGCTCCTAATGTAACTGCCATTATTGGAACAGTAATTCCTAAAGTATGATCAGAATAGCCAACTGGTAAGCCAAACTTTTTCTTTAAAGTTAACATTGCTCTTAAATTTACTTCTTCTAAAGGACAAGGATAATTGGTGGTGCAGTGAAGTAGGATTATTTTATTATTTCCTGCTTTTTTCATTGTCTTTACTGCTTCTCCAACTTCTTTTAAAGTAGTCATTCCAGTTGATAAAATTACCGGTTTCTTTTTTCTGGCAACGTATTCTAAATAAAGTAAGTTGGTAACCTCCCCGGAACCAATTTTAAAGGCAGGCACTCCTAATTCATCTAAAAAATCAGCGCTTTTTTTCTCATCCGGAGTTGAAAGAAAAATTATCCCTTTTTTATCAGCATACTTTTTTAATTCCCTAAAATCTTCCTGGGAAAGTTCTAACTTTTTTATCATCTGATACTGATTTTCTTTGGCGCCAGTGGTTCTTTTTTGATATTCTGCTTTTTTAGCGGTTTTAGTAACTAATTCCTCGGTAATCCAGGTCTGAAATTTAACAGCGTCAGCTCCTGCTTTTTTGGCTGCATCTATTAATTTTTTAGCTAACTTAAGTTTCCCATTATGATTTACTCCGGCTTCAGCAATAATAAAGCAGGGCTGATTCTCTCCGATTATTTTTTTACCTATTTTTATTTTCATATTCTTTTTTCAATAAACCCATGATAATAAAATCTTTATATTTTCCATTCAAACAGACATCTTCTCTTAATGTTCCTTCTTTTTTAAACCCAAATTTTTTATAAAGTTTTATGGCTGGTAGATTAAATGTTAAGACCTTCAAAAATACTCTATTAAGTTTTAATTGGTCAAAAATGTAATCTAAAGCTATTTTAACAGACTCAGTCCCGTACCCCTTGCCCCAATAATCTTTTTCCCCAACTGCTATTGAAAATTCTGCTTTTTTATTCTTTTCATCTACGTCAATATATACATAACCTATTGGTTTTCTTTCTTTAGCTTCTATTATAAATATAATCCTTCCAAAATTCTTTACTTTATTCAGCAATCTTTGATATTCTTCCTCAGCAGAACTTGATTCTGGAGACCCAATATATTTAATTAGGGCGGGATCCCTCGCCCATTTAAACAATTTAACTGAATCTGACTTGGTAAATTTTCTTAATATAATTTTATTCTTCTTCATATTGACTTTTTTTTATTTTGTTTTAAAATATAAGACAGTTCTTTAAAAACAATTTACTGGATTATTTTTGAAGGAGAAAAGAATGGTTTGGCAAATTCCGCTCATTCTAAGTATCACTTTCGGGTATATTACCCAGCCTTTTCTGATTAAAAAAGTTGCTCAGCTCTCCTCGCGGGCACGAAATTTAGTATGGCAGTATTTTTTCTCTGCTCTTCTTGCGACAACCACCGCTCTAATCTGTGGCGCAAGCTTCGGCAATAAACAATTCTTTGTGGTAGGAATTATCGGCGCTGCTAACGCATTTGGTTGTTACTGCCACTGGCGAGCTGTTGCTATCAGTTTAAGCAAAACATCATTATTCACCCAAGCAGATGACTTAACAGCATTAGCTTTAGGATATATTATCCTCCGGGAAGGAAAATTTCTTAATCCTTTACTCAGCATAGGGATTATATTTTGTCTAGGAGCAGCTTTTATTCTCTCCTACGCCAAATCCCACAGCCGACAAGGGGATAAGCATTACAATATCTTTATTTGGATTGCCGCTTACAGTATCATCTGGGGAATTGCTATGTTCTCAATGCGATATTTTGCTCTTGGTGGTATGTCAATTCTGAGCTTTATGGCTGCCTGGTATGAGGGATCATTTTGTGGTGCCTGTCTTGTCTTTATGCTTAGCAGTAAGAAAGAAAAAGGGGAACCGCTAACCTGGCAACAAATTCCTCGGGTTATTCCTCTGGCAGTAAATATCTGGATTACTCTAATGATCGTCTATTGGGTACGAATGCTCGCGCCCATTACCGTAGCCCAACCGATTTGGCAGGTCTCTGAGATGATACTTCCTACTATTGTTGGGCTTTGGATATTTAAAGAATTCAAAGAGCTTCATAACATTGAAAGAATGGCAATGGTAGTCGGCGTCACCGGAGGACTCATCATAATGTTTAGTTATTAGATAAAAATTACGGGGCGAGAGAAAAATCTCGCTCCTTTTTATTTTTTCTCTTTTTAAACGGCTTAATCCTAATTTTTGGAACTCTCTTTTGTTGGACTTTAGCATTTATCTTAACTAAATTTTCCCTCTCATCTAATAATTTACAAATATCATAGACATTAAAATATTCTTTCTTTTTTAACAATATCTTAAATATCTTGGTAACTAATTCAAAATCTTCTGGGGTATCAACTGTAACTCTGTATTGGGGCCTAAAAATATTTGGGTCTTTTATTTTAATAACCTCACATTTAAATATCCCCGGCTCTCTAAAATAAGAACCCCAAATTTCAGTATCTGAAGAATCTTTTACCTGACAGACCCTTTCTAAGGCCTGACGAGAAAGAGCATAACCAAAACAACCAATAGGCAATCCTTTAATCTCACAAAAATCAAATTTTGTTTCCAAATATCTTTCAATCATTTTCTCAAGGAAAATCGGCTCTACCAAGGGGTTATCAGCAGTTACACTAATAACCAAATCTCTATCAAATTTCCTGGCACAATCTCTTATCCTAATCAAAACATCTTCCTCACTTCCCCGAAAATAGTCAATATTATTTTTTTTAGCAATTTCCATTAAGGGATTATCTTGGGGGTCGGTTGAAGTCATTATTACCATAGGGCTAATATTACACCTTTTTAATCTCTCAATCATCCATTCAATCATTGGTCTGCCTAAAATTGGTTTTATAATTTTGTATGGAAGCCGCCTTGATTTTAATCGAGCAGTAATAAAAATACCTGTTTTAAAAAGTTCATCTCTTTTGATAGGTTCAAATTTCTGGTAAGATAGCTTTGACTTTTTGTTTAGTAATAATTTTAATCTCTTATCCTTTATTTCTCCTTTTTTTGCTCTCATTATTGCCAAATTATTTTTTGAGAATATCTCCCCTGTTTTTATATTCTTTTTTGCTACAATTTTCATCAGGGACTTGTATTCCCTATATTTGAGCTCGTCAGCAGAAACTTCATCCGTTTTTTTATTTAAAATATTATCAACAACTTTGATCTCCTTTACAAAATCAGCGAATTCGTCTGGGTTCAAAGCAGCTTGATAATCATAGCCCTTCAAGTTCCTATCGTGGGTAATATGTTTTTCGATAATAGATGCTTCCTGGGAAATAGCTAAAATTGGTAAATAAGTAGAAGCTAAAGATGTAGGTTCCGAGTGATCCTGATAACCAAAAGGAACTTTTAAATTTTTAGATAATTCCCTAATAAAATTTAAATTAATACCTTCCGGCTTTGTGGGAAAGTTCTGAAGTCCATACATTAAGTAAACTTTTGCTTTTTTATCTATTGAGTATATAAATTTTAGTATTTCTTCTACTTCATTTTTTTTCGCGCCTCCAACCGATAAAAGTAAATCTTTTTTAAACTCAACCACTTCCTTTATTAAATCTTCATTTTCTAAATTAGACGAATGGAGCTTTAATCCTCTAACCTTCTGTTTTCTAGAGAATTCAGCACTTTCTAAATCATAAACATTAGCCCAAACATCTAATCCCAAATAATTAGCTTTTTTAATGAGAGCTGCCCATATTTTTTGGTCTAAATAAATATCTTTTGCTTTTTCATAATCCTCATCCGTAGGAATAATATGAGTATCAAGGTTAAACAACTGTAATAAAATTCCATCAGCTTTAGCTTTAGCAGCAGATTTAATAATAAACTCAGCAATTTTGGCATCCCCCTCATGAGAAGAAGCCATTTCTGCTAAAATGTAAGTGGATGTTTTTTTCTTCATTTTGTTTTCATTCGTTAGTTTTTGCGCAAGATATTACCTGGGTCCGTATTCTATTAAAATCATTTTGATATCCAACTAAAAAACCATCAAGGGAATCTAAACATTTGTATTTTTTGCGTACTTTAGTAAAGAAAATGTACTTTCCATATAAAAATCTTAAAAACGACCTTATTTTGTGATATATCCAATCAGGTGCCCTGAAGGTATCTAAAATATATTTTATTTTATCCATCAAAAAATGTTTATAATCAAACTTCATATACATAGCCATAGCATTATCAATTAGCTTTTTTGATTCTTCTATATCTAATTGAGATTTTTTAGTTAGATGAGCTGCTAAACAATTTTTAAATTTAATATATTTTTCATAATAACTTCCCTCTCTAATAAAATCGTAGATAGTTTTGTTAGTTCCGCTCAAAGAATTAGGAATTACTTCTCGAGCTGAATAAAGAACATCTAAACATTTTGCTTTGCCGTATATCAAAGTAAGTACAGAAGGCAAGAATTCACCGAAGCGACCATCGTTTGTATATTTAATTGTCTCTTTAGAAATCATCCTCAGAAAATCGGTTCGGTGAACTCCATAAAGAGTTGGCTGTGAATAATTAGATAGATGTTTGGTTAATCTAAGTTTTGGATCCGAAGAAGTAATAGATTGATGAGAATAGCCAAAGCTCCAGTAAAATTTCTTCTCTCCTCTTTTTTTAGTTTTTACTATAAAAAAGAGATAGCTGCCCTGAGCTATTTGGTAATCGGGATTATTTTCCAAAAAATCCATGGATTGATTTATACCATTCGGTGTGATAAAGTCATCGTCAGCGCAAAATAAACAATATTTACTCTTGGCATAATTTACTGAATCAGCGAATTTATCAAAAAGCTTAATTTGTTCAGAGTAATCACCAAGATATAAAATCTTTAAATTCGGAAATGAAGAGATAATTTCTTTATTTAGCGCTTTATTCTTATCAGAACTAGAATCAGCAACAATTATTTCATAATCAACTTTATAACTATTATAATAATCCAGGAGTTGTCTTAAACACCCTGAACGATTATAAGTTGGAATTATAATAGTGATTTTATTTAGAGTTTGGTCGTTCATTTTAAAGATTTTTTATACTAAGCATTTTTAATGTCTTCTCTATCTCTTGCGAAAGGATATGTCGAGACTCTTTTTTTTCTGGGGGCTTCAATAAATTATTTTTAACTGAAAATTGATTTGACCTTAGCGGGTACCTGCTTTCACATATTATCCTGACATTCTTATTTAAGATTGACTGAGCAGATGATTTTACCATCTCAGCAATTTCTATTATAGGAAACACATTTTCGGATGTAAGGTTATAAATGTTGAAACCATTCGGCCTTTTTTCAATCAAGTGCTTTATGCATTTACCTATATATTCAAAACTAACAAAGTCCCTTGTCTGTCTGCCGCTAGATTTTAATCTAATTACTTTGTCTTTATAAGCTGATAGACAGAAACATCCTGGTACAAGAGTCCAGCGGTCAACCTTGCGGTGTAGAGGACATCCGCAGACATTTGCCAGCCTTACGACACTTGCATTTAGTCCATACTTTAAAGAAAGCATTCTGCAATACTCTTCAGCAACAAAATGAGTGAGGGCATAATCATCAGAGCAATTCAGAGAAGAATCTACGGTGATTGTACCAGCCAACTCTTTTCCATAAACCTGTAGTACAGAAAAATAAATAAATAATCTACAATTTCTTTCTCGGGCAACATCCAGCATATTTCTCGTTCCAATCCCATTTACAATCAGTGCTTTCTCCGGCATCTTGGCAGTTTTTATATTATTTAAGGCTGCGAGATGGATAATAATATCTATTTTTTGGGGGATTTTTTCTTGGAGCTCATCCAATTTTGTCACATCTGCTTCTATTACATTAAATTTATCTTTCCAATCATAAAAGTGCTCTGGCCATTTCTTTGACAAAGGAATAATATGATTTGGCGTGTTTTTACCTAAAAAATTAAGAAGATAACTCCCAATATAGCCACCGGCACCTGTAATTAATATATTCATTGTTTCTGTTTTATTTTTTAATTTTTTTGTAGATTGCATCTGCAAAATCTTTTGTTTTTTTTAATGGTCAGAGCATTGTTTCATATAACCTCTGATTTCTTGGTTAAGATTCTAGACTTGTTTGTTAATGATTTATAATATTCTAATATGGCATCTTCGCTCCGGCTTAGTTTCACATATCGCTTAATTTTTTCAACATTAATATAGTATGTTAATACGTTCTTTTCAGAATCATCAGAATACTCGCTATCAAATCCTAAAATTTTTTTTAAATTTTTTATTTTTATATTATTTTCAGAAGCTATATTGAATATTTCATCTTTGATATTTAATTTGATAATCTTAAAAATTGTTTTTGCTGCAAAATCAGTATTGATAAAGTTTATTGACGAATTTTTAGAAACCATAACTTTTTTGTTTTTGTGGATAAAGTCATATGCTTGGTTTTTTTTAAGGCCCTTGCCCACTATCGCAGGTAATCTAAATATTAAATAATCCTTACAAAAATGTTTAACATAATTCTCGGCTAACAATTTATGATAACCGTAATTATCCAGTTCGTCCTCATCTATTTCATCGGATTCCTTGGTAGTCTCATAAGTAGCTGTAGTTTTATTTAGATATATTCCATATACTCCTACTGTTGATATTAGAACAAATTTTTTATACTTAATTTTGTGAACATATTCAGCAGTGCTTTCCAGGGAAGCCATAAAGTCAAAATAAGGATCTTCATCGGCCTTATATCTATAGGGATTACCATTAGCATAAATTAATATACTGCACTTCTTTCCGAAAAATGCATCTTTATTTTCTCTTTGAATAATCTTATATTTTATTTTATGGGATTCTAAATATCTAACTATCGCTGAACCAACGAATCCCTTTCCTCCTACTACAAATATCATTTTATTTTTAAATTAATTTTAATTAATTAATTTACAAAATTGGGCGACATATTTTCATCAGGATAAAGACTATCCTCCATCGCTTTATTTAAGGACATATTCTTACAGAAAACTCCGCAATTACTTGGTTTCGCCCAACTTTCAATCTTTTTAACAACATCATCATTCCAAATTTCATTGAGTGATTTTTGATGTATATTCCCAAGATAATACTTTTTATTACCCCTGCAGTTCTTGCAAAAAGTCAGTTCGCCTTCAGCAATTATCGCAACCTGAAAAAAATGTGCGTAACAAGTCCTCGGATATTCAAGACGAGGTTGGACAGTTGAATACCCTGATTTTAAAAACATGATACCATTTGGTTCCAAAATATCATTCACATTTTTAAAGACTTGTTGAGTTTTATCAGCATTCCAAAATTTTCCATCATCATCAGTAAACTGATTTGGGGCTAACTGCAAATAATTTATATTTGTATCACTCAAAATATTTGCCAAATTTTTGAGACTATCAATGTTTTCTTTTAAGGCCAATACTCTAACTCCAATATTTAATTTACTTTTCATTCGCCTTTTTGCTTGTAATAACAACTTAATATTATCAATAACTCTTTCAAAATGATCTACACCCTGAACAAGTTTATAGCTATCCCTATCACCACCACCCATAGATATTCTAATCCATTGTAAAAACCTATTAAGTTCAACTGCGTTTTTACTATTAATTAACGACCCATTTGTCATTAGACCATTATCAAAACCAGTATTTTTTGAATGTTCAAGTATTTCCAAAAAATTTTCATGAAGCATCGGTTCTCCGCCACCAGTAAAACTAACACCCCTCGTTCCCAAACTATATGCTTCTTTTAATCTTTGTTTGATAATGTTTGTATCTAAAGATGCCTGTCTGGTTTTAAGATATTTGGGAGAATAACAAAAAAAACATCTATGATTACATCTATTTGTTAAATCTACCTCCAAAGTGGTAGGAAATGGGCGTTTACCTTGTTTATATTCAACAATTTTTTCGGGGTGAAAAAAAATCTTTTTACTAAAATCAAAATTATAGAGTTTCATAATTATGTTTTATTATATTTTCCATTTGTTCTTTTATGGTTCTATTCCTCCGTGTTTCTCGACAAATTCTTTAAAGCTTTGTGCTTTTGAGTCCTTTTCAGATATTACCGCGGGCTTTTTAATAGGCCATTTTATCCCTAAATCTGGGTCGTTCCATTTAATATCATCTTCATTATTCTTTGCATAATAATTGTCTACTTTATAGACCAAATTGCAGTTGTCTCTAAGTGTACACATCCCCAAGGCACATCCCCTCGGCATATATAACATATTCTTTTTTTCCGCTGACAATATTATACTATTCCATTTTCCAAAGGTTTTTGATGTTTTTCTTAAATCTACGACAGTAAAGAATATTTCTCCTGTTACAACTCTCATTAATTTTGCTTCGCAATTAGGGGGATATTGAAAATGCAGGCCCCTTATTGTTCCTTTTTGCAGAGAAAGTGAATGGTTCTCCTGAGCCCATTTTCTGTTTATTCCCATTTCTTTGAAGATTTTTTCGTCATAAGTCCTCATAAAAAAACCTCTTTCATCTTCATGGGGCTTTAATTGAATTTCAAAAACACCTTTTATTTTTCCTTCTTTTATTAACATAACTTATTTACAATTTTCAAAAGATTATTTTCAGAAGTAACCAAAAATGTTTTACATCCAGCTGCTTCTCCTGCTTGAATATCACGTTTATCATCGCCGATAAAAATAGTTTTTGTTAAATTTAACTTATGCTCTCTAGCTGCCTGAAAGAGTAATCCGGGTTTAGGTTTCCTACATTCACAGCCATCGTCCCAACCATGAGTACAACAGTAAATTCCTTTAATCTTAACTCCATTTTTTATCAATTCCTTTTCCATCTTCTGGTGTATTAAATCTAAATCTTCTTGGGTCATCATGCTTCGGGCAACACCGGGCTGATTAGTAACAAGGTAAATATCATATTCCTTTCGGCAAAGATTTTTCAGGACCTCAACGGCTTCCGGTAAAAACTCAAACTCATCCCAGCTTTTTACATAATCTGCCTTTGGAGGCCTTTTATTAATCACTCCATCCCTGTCTAAAAATACAACTTTTTTAGGAGAAAGAAATTTTTCAGTCAACTTCACTCTTTCTGGAGTACTAATACTGTAATATCTGTGGTCAGTCAGATATCCTGAAAGCTGTCTTTGAGAAACAAGCTTGGGCAAAATATCTCTTTCAAAATGAGAATTTTCTTTTGGCAACATCTTTAAAACTTTTTTATCTATTATGAAAAAGCCAATATCAACACCATTAAGATTTTTCTCTTCCCTGCTTCTGTCATACTTTACTACAAAACCTTTCTCATCTACTAAAATATTATTCTTTGTGAAGTTATCTTTATTTGAATAAACTGTTACTAAAACGTCTGCTCCTTTTTCGTTATAGAATTTCTCTAATCTTTCAAGTTGGAGAGGCCAATAATTATCACAATACATTAAAAGAAATTTATCATCTAATAAATTCTCTGCGTTTTCCATCCTTATGCCGCTTTCCTGCTCTTCTCCATTTTCGTCCTGAAGGGGTGTATAGGAATACTTAATTCTCAATCCAAACCTTGAACCATCTCCAAAATATTCTTTAATTTTCTCTCCTAAATAACCAATTAAAATTACAACCTCTTTTATACCATTTTCCTTTAGCGTCTCTATTAAATATTCAAGAAAAGGGCGGCCATTTATTGGAATCATTGGCTTTGTATTTTTAAGAGTGAACGGTCTTAATCTCTTTCCTTGACCTCCTGCTAAAATTACTGCTTGTTTTACTTCCATAATAAATTACTGTCTAATTTATTATTTTTAATAAGATATTTTAATTGAGCCAAACGATTGCATTTTCTGCCTTGGAACATCTCTTCAGTAAAATTAACTTTATCAAAAAACTCAACAAGTTCTCTCCCTCCACGAATCAAATCCCATTCTGGCTTGTAATAATCCTTTAAAACTGAAAGTATTTTTTTAAAAGAAACCTTATAAGTTCTGGAATCAGCTCCGTGCTCACCAGTAAAAACTACAGAGCTTCCTGGCACTACTTTTTGAGCAGCTTCAGCCAGTTCTTTTATAGTATAATTCCCGTCTTTAATTCCAACATTAAATGACTGATTAGAAATTAAATCTTTTGGTGCTTCCAAACCAGCAATAAAGGCCTGGCAAACGTCTCTAATATGAACTACTGGCCGCCAGGGAGTACCATCGCTTTTTATCTCAATCTTACCGGTGGTGTAAGCTGAAGCAACCAGATTATTAAAAACAATATCGCATCTTAAATTACAACTTGCCCCAAAAACAGTTGAGGGTCGAAAACAGACAACCGTGAAATCATCAGAACCAAGCTTTTTTAATTCACATTCAGCTTCCCATTTGGTTTTTGCGTAAGCTGTTAAAGGATTTTTTGAACTACTATCTTCATCCAACTCTTCATCTACCGCTGAAATACCATACATACTTTGAGAAGAAGCATAGACAAATCTTTTTATTCCTAATTCTTTAGCCAGCTTGGCTAATTTAACTGTGGCCTGATAATTTATCTCTTCTGTTAATCTGGGGTCAAACTCTCCCAAGGGATCATTAGAAAGTGCAGCTAAATGCAAAATTGCATCAACATCTTTTAGATCTTCTTTTGATACTTTTCGGATATCCTTTTTAATTTGTTTTATTTTCAAGCCAAAACCACCAAAGCCGCAATCTTGATAATAATTAGCGTCCAAACCAGTCACCTGATAGCCCTTTTCCATTAAAAGCTTGCTTAGCACTGTTCCTATATAACCATTGTTGCCCGTGACTAAAACATTCATAATTCTTCTATTTCTTCTTTTTTTAATTCAGCAAAATAATTAGTTATTAAATGCTCCAACATCAAATGAATGTCTTCTATCCTGCCGTAATGATTATCTTGAACAGTGATTTCATAATCTACTAAATCGCGAAGCTTTCCTCCAGTATAAAATCCTAAAAATCCAATAGTTTTAGCTCCGCATCTTTTGGCATATTCAATTGCCTTAACTATATTAGCCGAATTTCCACTACCTGAAATCCCAATGACTACATCTTCTCTATTAACCAAATTAGATAATTGCTGGCAAAATATATCTTCAAAAGATAAATCATTACCAAAAGCCATCAGAGTAGCTACATTATCTGTTAAAGAAATTACCCGGAATCTTTTTTCCTTTTCATCATAAACTCTTTGAAGCGTCCCCTTGCCTAAATCGCAGGCAAAATGGGAAGCAGTAGAAGCTGACCCACCATTGCCCATAATAAAAATCTGCTTATTATTTTTATAAGCCCGGTAAAGAACCTCAGCTATCTTCTGAATTTTTTCCAAATTTAATCTCTCTATTGCTTTCCTCGTCTCCTCAAAATAATTTTTAGAAAATTCTTTAATATCCATATTTTTAATCCACGTAAACGATTTTACTCCCTTCAGGTTCAAACCCGAAGGGAGTTTCTTTAAGATTGGAAAGGGCTTGGCGAACTTTATTTTGATTTTCTTCTTGGCAATAAAGCAACAAGAATCCTCCACCTCCTGAACCTAAAATTTTACCACCGATAGCTCCAGCTTGTCTAGCTTTTTCATAATAGCCATTTATAAGATTGTTGGTGATTTTACTGGCTAATTTCTGTTTATAAAGCCAGTTCTGATGAAGAATATTGCCAAACTCTTTAAGGTCGTTATTCGTAAGGACATCTCTAAGATTTTCAGATAACTTAACCATTTTATCTAAAAGATTAAAATTAACATTTATCTTTTTTTTCTGTTCGGTTAAAATATTCTTTGAAATAGAACCTGTGCCCGTATAGAACAAAAGGAGGTTCTTATTTAACTTATCTTTAGTTTCTGGCTCGCAAAGAACCGGTTCCACTAATACACTTTCATCAGGATTAAATTTTATGAAATTAAAATTACCAAAAGCTGCCGCATATTGATCTTGCTTTCCGATAGGACTTCCTAATATATCAATTTCAATCTTGCAGGCCTCGCTAGCTAATCTATCAGTAGAAACCCGCTGCCCCTTATGGGTATAAAGGGCATTTAGAATTCCAATCAAAAGAGTGCTGGAGGCACCAAGGCCAGTCCCTTCTTTAGCTGGCAGCATATCTGACATATAACTTAAATCTATCCCTTTGGTAACTCCGGTTAATTTTAAGGATTCCCTTATCAGATTATGTTCAATCTTCTCAATATCTCCGACCATCTCAGTTTTTGAATAGCTTACTCTAATTAAATCATCAAATTTTTTGTTTATGGTGACATAAATATATTTATCAATAGCAGTGCTCACTACCGAACCGTAACCTTTTTGATAATATCCTTTAAAATCAGAGCCACCGCCTGCAAAGCTCATTCTTAATGGTGTTTTTGAAATAATCATGTTTTTTTAATAAGTGAAAGATAGACGAGTTAATTTTTGATACAAAAAGAAGCAAATCAAGTAAACCCCGACTCCAATTGGAATGGAAAGAAAAATATTAAGATAATAAATTTGGGGTCGAGAAATTATAAGAAACATTATTGTACTAGAAAGAATAGCACCAATAGAAATAAATAGAAACTTCAACTTAAGAGGCTCAATAGGAGTAAATTTTGTAGTAAATCTAAACAATAAAAGGAAAATCAAAAAATGGGTAATTAGGGTGGCTATAGCTGCTCCATACAAACTGAATTTTGGAATTAAAACCAAGTTTAAAATAATATTAATTATAGCTCCTGCAAAAACAGTCCAAAAAATTTTCCTCTGTTGATTTACAACTATCAACACACCTCTAAGGCCATTATAAAGAAGCATAACTCCTTGCATAATTATTAAAATCTGAAAAGCCAAAATAGAAGGAGTAAAATCTTGACCGTAAATAAAATTAATAATTCTCGGAGCAAGGGTTATCCCTCCTACCACCATGGGAAAAGCTAAAATAATCATTAACTCTGTCTGGTAGTTCCAAACTTTTTGTAATTTTTCTTTTGACTTTTTAAAAGATGCGCTTAAAACAGGAAAAAGACTTGCACAAAAAAGACCAGTAATTAGATAAGCGGTCCGGGTAAGTTTATGGGCAGCATTGTACCACCCTGTCTCCGTAATTTGTCCCCAATATCCCATCATTACTGAATCAATATAAGAATAAAGCATACCGAATAAACCGGCAAAAGCTAAGGGCCAAGACATTAATAAAAAATTTTTCCAAATTGACTTATCCCAACAAATTTTTAAAGGCGAAACTTTAAATTGGAAAATAATTGCAGTAAAAATTAAAGAAATTAAACTAACAAATAAATAAGCGTAACTTAAATTTTTAGCCGAAGGAAAATTTAAAATTACAAAAAGGCCACAAATCATTAATGCCAGAGCCGTAAAAACTGCTATCCAAGCCACGTATTCCATCCGTTGACGGGCTTGAAAAAAAGAAGAACTTATTCCAATAAGAGCATTATTTATAAAGCTATAAAGAGCTAAGATTAAAATTATTTTTTGAATGACGGGGTCGGAAGTAACAAAAAAAGAACCAATTAGAACCAAAATTAGCATTCCCAGACCCAAAAGCATCTTTAAAGAAATGATGGAATAAAACTCTTTTAATCTCTTTTTCTCTCCAGAAAATTCTCGAACAACAATAGTGGAAATACCTAAATCAGAAAAAATAATAAATAAAGAAACGAAAGCTAAAGCGAAGGTAAATTTTCCATATTCAGTAGCTCCTAAAATTCGGACAACATAAATTATTAAAACAAGGTTTAAAAGACTACTTATTCCCTTTCCTACTGTAAGCCAAAAAGTATTTTTAAAGATCGTTTGTTTAATAGTTTTATTATCCAGCAAAAGGGCTTTAATATCTCCAAAATTATTAATTCTCATAAGCATTAGATCGGGTTTTTTCATACCATTGAATGGTTTTTTTTAATCCGGTCTCAAGGGAAATAGTTGCCCTGAAGCCAAATTCTTTTTCTGCTTTTGAAACATCTAAGCGACGCCTGGGTTGACCATCTGGTTTTGAAACATCCCAGCGAATCTCGCCTTTAAAATTCATTAATTTACAAATTAAATTCACTAAATCTTTTATTGAGATTTCCCTGCCAGTTCCCAAGTTTATTGGCTCTGACTTGTCATATTTTTCTGTGGCTAAAATTATTCCTTCGGCTCCATCTTCTACATAAAGAAACTCTCTGGTTGCTTTTCCTGTTCCCCATACTTCAATATAATTTCTGCCTTCTTTTTTTGCTTCAGATACTTTTTTTATTGTGGCTGCGATAATATGAGACGATTTGGGGTCAAAATTATCTCCAATTCCGTACATATTGACAGGTAAAAGATAAATGGCATTGAATCCATATTGTTGTCTATATGTCTGAGCTTGAACTAAAAGCATTTTTTTGGCCAAACCGTAAGGAGCGTTTGTTTCTTCAGGATAACCCTTCCATAAATCTTCTTCTTTAAAAGGAACTGGAGCAAACTTTGGATAAACGCATATTGTCCCTATAGCTACAAATTTTTCTATCCCTGCTTGACGAGCTGCTTCCATTAACTGAACTCCCATTATAATATTGTCGTAGAAAAGTTCTCCCGGTTTTTCTCTATTCAATCCAATCCCTCCGACCTTAGCTGCCAAATGAATAACAATATCCTGTCCTTTAACTGCTTTCTGGCAAGCTTCCCATTTTTTTAAATCCAATTCTTCAATTGTTGGTAAAAATAAATTCTCTTTTGGAACCTTCCTCTTTTCTAACAGATTCCTAACTAAATGTTTTCCTAAAAATCCCTGAGCGCCGGTAATCAAAATTTCCTTCTGGGTGAGATTTATCATAGCTATTAGTCAATTTTCCACCATTTGTTGGGAAATTTTTCTTTTAAAATTCTGTCGCCTTGGCCGGGTGCTTTTAAATTCAACTTCCTTAAATCGGCATCCACCATTATTTTCACTAATTCCTTAAATTTTATTTTTGGCTGCCAACCTAATTTTTCTTTTGCTTTTGTGGCATTGCCAATTAAAACTTCAACTTCTGCCGGCCGAAAATAACGCCGGTCAATCTCAATATAATTTCTCCAATCACCAAGACCCGCGTATTGAAAAGCCTCTGCCAAAAATTCCTTAACTGAATGCGTATCGCCGGAAGCAATAACATAATCCTCAGGCCCAGACTGCTGAAGTATTGAATGCATTACTTGACAGTATTCTGGCGCATAACCCCAATCGCGTTTAGCATCAAGATTTCCCAAATAAATCTTTTTATCTAATCCTGCTTTTATTCTGGCAATCCCTCTGGTAATTTTTCTGGTAACAAAGGTCTCGCCGCGCCGAGAACTCTCATGGTTGAACAAAATTCCATTACAAGCAAAGATTCCATAAGCTTCACGGTAAAATCTTGTTATGTGATAGGCAAAAACCTTAGCGCAAGCGTAAGGACTGCGAGGATGAAAGGGAGTATTCTCATTCTGAGGAGGAGATGAAGCCCCAAACATTTCTGAGCTTGCGGCCATATAAAATTTTATAGAATGTCCTGAATTTTTTATTGCTTCCAAAACCCTTAAAGTGCCCAAAGCATCGGTATTTGCTGTGTATTCGGGCATATCAAAACTAACCCTAACATGGGACATTGCAGCCAAATGATAAATCTCATCGGGTTTAATTTGATTAACCAATCTTTCAATATTACCAGTATCGGTTAAATCACCGTAATGTAAAAATAATCTTACTCCATTAAGATGGGGATCTTGATAGAGATGGTCAATTCGGCCAGTATTAAAACTACTGGCTCGTCTGATTATTCCATGAACTTCATAATCTTTGCTAAGTAAAAGCTCAGTTAGATAGGAACCGTCCTGCCCGGTAATTCCAGTTATGAGAGCATTTTTTTTATTGTTTTGAGCCATATTTTTTCTCTTTGGGTTTACCCTCACTACCAAATTTTTGGTGTGAGGGCGAGTATTCCGAAATTAAATTAAGGGCTTGGCTTTTATAAAATTTTTTGAGAATTTCAGCATTTTCGCAAATGCAGTGGCCGCTGATGCCGCCTTTTGGCGAATAAAGAACTGGTCTTACTACATTTTTCTTGCCTAATTTCTTGTATCCTTCATTATAGGTTCTATTAAAATCAGTTACTGCTTTTTCAAAATCAATTCCTGCTATATCACATATTTTTTTCATTTCACCGTGCCAGGCAATACAAAGCCCATAATAAGCGGTGCTAAACAGTTTTCCTAACTCGGTGGTTACTGAAGGTTGAAATATTTTTGTTTTAATTCCTAAACTTTCCAAATGCTTTTTAGCCAATTGGCCAGCTTTTTTATTATCAACTCCAACATACTTTACAAATGTTTTTATTGCTTGATAAAGCTCAGGATGAATTCCTCTAATCGGGCTATGGACTATCATTCCCTTGATTTTCTTTGTTGTACCCGGAGCAACCGTGGAATGTATAATCGTCAATTTTGGTTTTATTCTTCTTATTTCTTTTTTTACTATCTCCACAAACTTATCACTCCAGGGAATACAGATATTTAAAATTTCCACCCCCTCTAACCCATCGTCCCTGTTTAAATCCTTTATTTTTGCTTGCCCGCCGAAGCGTTTGCGAAGGCGAGGGGTTTTATAAAATTTAGCAATAGCTCGACCTACCTCTCCGTATCCTAATATCCCAATCGTATATTTTTGAGTTTTCTTTGCCATAATAAATAAAAACTACCAGTTCTTGATAGTTTTTTTAACTTTTTGTTTAATGCGAAGATAAACTCTTTCACCTTTCTTTTCAGCTTCAGGCGAAACCAATCTTAGAAGCTCCCGTCCTAAAATCTTATATCTGCCACCAACTTTATTAGCATGAATTATTCCTCTCTTAAGAAAGCGTTTAATGGTACTGTTGCTGACCTTCAAATACTCCTGAGCTTCTTCAGTTGTATAAACCTCATTTGGTTTTATTTCTTCATCCATTATGTTCTATAATAAAACAGCCAAAAGAGGCTGTCAATAGGGGTGTCAATAAGGGTCAATAAGGGTCAGTTATTTACTTTTAGACAAAACGGAATTATATTCCTTTATTTTGAATTTCTTCCTGATCCAAACTTCTATTATTTCATAGCTTCCGAAAAAGACAGTTACATAGAACAAATTTCCCAATAAAGTATTTCTAAAAAACGGTAGAGCTAATAAATAACATTGAATTATTCCAGAAATGGTTTTGGCATACCAAGGAGTAAAAGCCCAAACTGCAAAGTTGGTAATAAGAAAAAATAAAACAGCAGATAAAATTGCGCTTCCCCCAATAGTATACCACCTCTTGTATCTCTTTAGCCAAAATCCTAAAAGGACGCAGATTAGAAAACTAGCGTAGACAAAAATCATTAACTTGATTTCGTAATAACCAATAAAGATATCGGAAATTGCCACGGCTGCTATCGGTAGAATAAAAGCTATTTTTCTGGAAAGATAAACTCCTCCAAATAAGGCAATGGCTAAAATAGGCGCAAAATTAGGAGGATGAGGAAGAAGACGCAAACTAACCCCAATCAAAATGAAAATCAGGGCGATGGTGAATTTTAAGATTTTTCCCTTTTGAGAAGTTTGCATAATTAAAATGGTGATTTTTCAAATTTAAACTCTACTTTATCCCCAGGTTTCAGCTCTTTTTTATCGGCAGAAACCATAGGCATTTCTTCATTAACATAATATAGCCAATATTTTCCATCTTGTCCGTTTTTTTTGCTTCCAATTTTTTCAACCATAACTCCCATATCAAAAAATTTGGTCTCTAAAGCTAAATTTAATTCCTCTGTTTTGTTTTTTAATAAATCAAAAGCAGTTATCCCCTTTTCAAATTCAATCTCAAAATTATTCGGGGCCTCTTGTCCGTTATCAATAATTAAAGTTATTTTTTCTTTCTCTGCAACATTAAAACTTTCTTGAGGAGTTTCATTTTCCTCTTTAAAAGTGGGCTGTCCGGCTTTATTAAAGAATATTACTGTTCCGGTAATAATAACTATCCCTATTCCAATAAAAATGTATAATTTTTTCATAACTATAATAAATTAAAGATTATTTATTTCCATTTTTTAAGAGCTTCTGAGTACCGCTCCCAAGTGCCGGTATCCATCCATTTCCCATCAAACTCAAATCCAGCTAATTTTTTTTCTTTGGCTAATTTGGGAAAAATATCTTTTTCAATCATTGTGAATTTTGGACCCTTGTGGTAATTAAAAATTTCTGGAGAAAGTAAATAAAGACCTGAGTTAATATAGTTCAGAGAGGATTTCTTGCCCGCCCAAAATTTCTTTGAAATTTGGGCGGGTGAAGGCTTCTCTAAAAACTCCTTTACTTTTCCATTTTTACAAATAACCACTCCGTAATGCTGAGGGTCCTGAACTTTTACTAAAGCTATGGTAGCGGAAGTTTTTAATTTTTGGTGAAATTTATTCATTTCAACCAAGTTAATTTTTTTCAACTCGTCACCATTAGTCAAAAAGAATGGTTTTCCTAAAAGCCAATCTTTTAAAAAGCAAAGACCGCCAAAAGTACCAAGAGGTTCTTTCTCTTCTACCAATTTAATTTTAGGGACTTGCCCTGAGTTCATCGAAGGGTAGTATCTTTTTTGCCACCAATCAAATTCTTCTCGAAATTCCTTGCTAATTAAAACAGCTATTTCTTTTACTCCCTGCGAACAAAACAAATCAATTAAATAATTGATAATTGGTTTTCTTTTGACTGGAAGCAAGGGCTTGGGAATTTCTTTAGTTACCGGATAAAGCCGAGTCCCCTTCCCCCCGGCGAGAATGACTGCTTTTTTCGGAAAATTATTTTTCATACCTTGTTATATTTTTATTTGTTATTTCTATAGTTTTTTTGTATCATAAAATAATATGGAAAGCAATACCCAAACTCAAAATAAACTGCACTGGGTTTATTTAGTTGGCTTTTTTTTGATTTTAATGTTACCTCTTTTAAATTTGCCTCCCTGGTTTTCTCCGCCCGGTTTCGGAAAAACAATTGTTTTTCGAATTATTCTTTCTATTCTAATCTTCCTCTTCATCTGGCAAATTCTCTCTAAAAAACACACTAACACTTTTTCAGCGATCGCTCAAAATGTGTTAGATAGGAAAAACAAAGTTTTTTGGCCATTTTGGCTTTTGATTGTTCTTTTAGGGGTCTATTTTTTAGCTACTATTTTTTCTTTGGACCCTTATTTTAGTTTATGGGGCAATCCTCAACGTTCTGGTGGTTTTATAAATTTTGCCTTTTATATAATTTTTGCTATTCTGGCTTTTTTAATAATTAAGCCAAGGGATTGGAAAAAAATCTGGACTTTTTCAATAATTATCGGCATTTTAGTTTCTATTATCGCTATTTTCCAACAATTTGGTATTTTTACCAAAATTCTTTACACTGTTGAAAGAAGGCCCCCTTCTACTATCGGAGGGCCTATTTTTTTAGCAATTTATCTTTTATTGTTAAGTTTTCTTTCTTTATCTTTTGGAATTAAATCAAGAAATTTAATTAAAAAACTTTTTTATTTTTCTTCTTTTTTATTATTTATTTTTGTTGTTGTTTTTATTACCCAAACAAGGGCTGTTTTCATCGGATTAGCAATAGGCTCTCTTTGGTTTTTATTCGCCTACCCCATTAGAAAATCTCCAATTTCTGACGGTTCACCTTCCAAAAAATTGATTTTATTAAAAATTATTGTTGGAATTATTTTAATCGGGGGTGTCGCTGGATTTTATTTTTTAAAAACCAACCCTGAAATTTATAAAAGTCAACCGCCATTTATGACAAGGGCTATAGACAGAATTTTAGGTATTTCAATTTCAGAAGGACTGAAGACCGCAGAAAGCAGAACTTCTGCCTGGAAAGTTTCTCTTGAGGGTCTCAAAGAAAAACCGATTTTGGGCTATGGGCCTGAAAACTTCTCAATTGCTTTTGATAAATATTACGACCCTACTCTTCCCGGAATAAAACGAGGGCCAAGCGGGTCATGGTATCAATGGTGGGATAGGGCTCATAATTTTATTTTTGATATTTCGGTAACGGCCGGTATTCCAGCTCTAATAATTTATCTTTCTCTTTTCGGCACTCTATTCTGGCAACTCCAAAAACTAAAAAATCAGCATAAATCAGCTGGAATCAGCATAAATCAGTGTCCAATAATTTGTCACGGAATCCAAGCAACTTTTATTGGCTACTTTGTTGCTAACTTCTTTAGTTTTGATGTTTTTTCCACCTATTTAATATCGTTTTTGCTTATTGGATATTCTTTACACCTAATTTCATTAGATGCCGCCGAACAGTTCAGCGTGGTTCAGCGTATAGTTCCGCGTCGGTTCAGCGATAAAATTATCAAATGGAGAAAATTAACTATCACCATTCTCCTGATAATATTAATCTGGTTTATCTGGTCATATAATATAAAGCCATTCAAAATTAACACCCAAATCAATATTGCTGGATATTTTTATGGCACTAAAAAATGTGATAAAGCTTTAACGATCATGGAAAATCTCCTGTCATCTCACACCTTTTTGGACTCTTATCTAAGGGGGGAATATGCCGATATTATTAGAGGTTGTAGTAGAGAAGTGCCGGAAGAAAAAAAACTTGAATTGGCTCAAAAGGCCTATCAAATTTTAAAAGAAAATACAGAAATAAGGCCTTATTATACGAGAAACTGGATATTGCTCGGTCAATATACTAATATTTTAATTGATAATGGCAAAATAAAATCAAAAGGCGAAGCAAATTACTATTTTGGAAAAGCTTACCAACTAAGTCCTAAACGTGAAGAGCTTCTTTTAGAATGGACAAAAGCTAATTTGATAATTGATAAATATGAAGAAACAAAAGAAAAAGCCCAGGAATGTATCAAGCTCAATCCAAAACATAGAGATTGTTATTGGTTATTAGGGCTTTCAGAGATAGCTCTGGGTGATTTTAAAGGCGGCAAGGAAAATATAGAAATTGCTGTGGAACAAGGATACAAGGCAAATTCAGAAAAATCTCTGTTACAATTGGTTAAAGTTTATGCCGCGGCTAAAAACTATCAAGAATTAGTTGAAACTTATTCAAAATTGATTGCCTTAAAGCCCAAAAATCCCCAGTATTATGCCTCCATAGCCGCAGCTTATAAAGAACTGGGAGAATTTGAAAAAGCAAAAAAACAAGCCCTAAAAGTATTAGAGCTCAACCCGGAAGCAAGACCAGAAGTGGAAGAATTCTTGAAAACACTTAAATAATTTCTAATTTTTTAATTAGAGAATTGTTTTTAAATTTTAAATTAAAAACCGAGTGTTTCATTAATCTTCCCTCTTGTTGCCGTTCCCACAAATCCTGTCCCCTCTTCCAAACCGAGGGGTTTTAATATGTCTGCGGCATATTTTTCCTGAAAGCGAATTACCGCAGTTTTTGTTAAAGAAAGAAAGTTTCCCGTAACTAATGCTTCGGGATAAATTTCAGCTCCTTGGTTCTTTAAAAATTCTTGTAAACAGCTAACTTCAGAATTGTTTCTCATTCCAAAATATAAATTGTTCCTAATTTCTTCGCAAGAACTTGGACCCTCCCCTAAAATAGCATTTATCTGAGCTTGGAGTTTGGCAATTTCTGTTTTGAGAAAATCAATCTGCAAAAGAAGCTGCTCAATTAATTCCTCCTCCTGTTCAGGCGTTCTCTCAACCGTTGAAACCGTAAAAGAAAATTCATAGGAATCCTGTCTGCCATCAAAACCTCTTTTTTTTGTCTGGCTTGAAAGAATAATTGTTATTGATTTATTTTTTGTGCCAAAGTCCGGAACATAAACTGTTCCTTTTTGTTTTTTACTAAGGGGAACAAAACTAATTGAGATATTACCTTCTAAATCCTCAACAAGATAAGGGACTTCAAATTCGGCCTCTGAATCGCCTATAAATTCCACTTTTAAAGCGTCTTTCCCTCCAATAAATTTGTGCCAGTTTCCAGCCCAATCTTTTGTTCTGTTTGTTATTGAAAGCGTGCTTTCACCAATAAAGGGAAGATAATTAATAAAAGGGGTAATGCGGAGGTTTTTTAAATTCTCATTCAGATAACAATAATTTTCGCCCAAATCACAGTCATTTGTCAAAACAGCAATTGTCCAATCAGTAAAAATCTGAGAAAAATCTTTTTCAAAACCATTTTTTTCCAAAGCATAATTTAAAGAAGCAATTCCAATTTTATTTGTTTGCAAGGAATCCTTTAAAATTTCTATGCCATAGTGGTCAACCAAATACTGGATAAAAAGATTAGCTATTCCATAATCTTCTTTATTGTTCAGCCACTCGGTTAGAGAATCAGAAGTGCGATTTAAAAAATGCTTTACTCTTTTTTCTAAATTACTATTTTCGTATTCTGAATCGTAACCAAGCAAGGTAGGAGCATATTCTGCTCTTGCTTCATTTAGCCAGATTTCTTCAGAGATGCCCTGAATTTTGTCTTTCTGATTAAAAGTGATTAAATGCAAAAATTCATGAGCCAAATAGCTTTTAATGAGAGGATCGTCAATAAATCTAGCATTAAGATAGACCATTTCTCTTTCATTTGATTTTGGATTTTCCAATCTTGAATATTCATCACCATTATTAAAATAACCTGCCGCGTTATCTCTCATTGGATGAAATAAAACAGTAACTCTCTTGTCGCCGTCAATCCCCGGCCTCCACTCTGAACCAAAAACAGAAGTTAAAATTGGATAAATCTTAGAAGAAAATTCACTTCCCAAATCACGGAGAGCATTTTTAACTTCTTGTTTTTCCCGATAACCCAAAGGCCTGAACCAATCTTCATCAAGATAAAAATAAAAATTTGAACCGGTTATTTGCAAGACAGCTGAAATTTCTTCCCTTTCAGAAAAATCATAATCAGCATCAACAAAAAAATCCTTTTCATCTCCTAATGCGTCAGCTCCCACTATTGAAGGTATTACCAGTAATAAGGCTATAATTATGATGGCTTTTGTTTTATGCATATTGCGCTGAAGTTACGCTGATATATACGCTGAAACTACGCTGAATTATATCTTGCTTTATCATATACAATCCTTTTTATCATCAACTTAGATGGTCCAAAATTTATAAGAAAACCTAATCTATATTTTGAACCTCGTAAATATTTCCAGAATTGATCTATATCTTCTTTAGTTAAAAAGGATTTTGCTTTTATCTCTAAAAGAACAGATTCATTAATAATTTTATCTGGAATGTAAGTGCCTACTTTCTCTCCTTCAAAACAAACATCTATACGTTTTTGTTCCTCTACTTTTAATCCTCGTTTTTCCAAAGTTTTGGTTAAAGCTCGATCAACTACTTTTTCTTTAAATGCCCCTCCGAAAGCTTTATAAACATCGAAACATGCTCCTCGAATTTCGTATGATTCTTTCTCATAAAGAAAATCTGAAACTCTCTTCTTGTTCATATTTTATAATTATAAACATTTTTGTTAAAATCTACAAGCTTTGTTTTGTCAGCGTCTTATCGGCGTATATATCAGCGTTAAATCAGCGTAAATCCACGTAATCGAAAACCGCCCCAGAAGGGGCGGTTATTCGATTTCTCCACAAGGAAAGAAAGAGTTTAATGAAGAATAAGATCTCTAGTTTACTGAAGAATAAGAGTAATACCTTCGGTCTCTAATCCGCTTACATATTTGTCATTCATCCACTGCTTAGTATCTACGTCATTAGCTGTTCCAGAATTATCACACCAGATAAGAGTACCGGTTCCGTCACCACTATCTCCAGAGCCAGAAGCAGCAGTAGCGTAAGTATTAGCAGCAACATAATCACTAACTTCCTTAATCTTAGTTGTGATGCTATTACCTCCACCAACATTAGTTATACCAGTAAATCCTGTCAAAGTAGCTTGCAGCTTATATGTCTTTGGTGTAGTACCAATTGACTGAATATAGGCATCATCAAATACTACGCTGATAGTCTTGCTAACAGTAATGTCAATAGCGGCGCGACTCGTAAGGTCAGTACTGCCTCTCCAAATCTTGACACCAGAAGTTATATCGGTGGCATTTCCACCAAAGGTGATAGCATTCTCTAAGTCATCTAAAGCAGTACCTGAACCACCTGCGGCGCCGGTAACATCAAACAGAATCTTCTTTACAGCAACACCAGAGGCGGAATTGGCTGATATGCTAAAGCTATAAATGTAGTTTGCACTGCCATTCACTAAATTAGTTGTTGCTACACTACCTGTTAAAACAGTTGGAGCATCTGCTGTAATGACAAACTCTTCAGGCCTTACGCCATCACCAATACCGGTATCACTAACTTCTACGTTAGTAATACTAGCTAGAGCCGAACCGGTAGACGCTGATTCAGCTTCTGCAGCATACAGCTCTATCAACACTCTTTGGTTGGTTGAGGTTGCTAATGCGGTTGAGATTGGCACCGCGTTAAGGTCAACTTTCGCTACTAACACCTTATAAGTGTTCTTAGTAATCTGAATGGCATTAGTGGTCCCTAAATCATAATGAACCTTACCATCAGATAGGGCGCGTGAACCACCAGTAATTAGTTCACCACCAACATATAGCTTCAGAGCCGATATTCTTGCATCTGTGCCGCTATCACCTGTTGAGCCATCTGTATAGTTGTTGGCGAAATACAAATCAGTAATATTGACGGCGTCGTAGGCAGCAGTAAATCTAAAACGGGCTACCTCAACATCCGTGCTGCCACCCCTCAAAATTGCATTGTCTGGAGTATCACCATCTAAACTAATAACTAAGCTACCTGCTTCGATAATATCTAAGTTTGGCGAGGCCTCATCAGCATCACTAATCGTATCACCTTGGTCGTCTTCAAATCGTGAGTCAGTATCATCAAAGGTAACGGTGAAGTTATCAGTGGCTGCAGTACCAGCATCAATGTCTATATAGAAGGCCATGGTTGCCTGGCCACCAGCTACAATCTTTTCATTCAAGCCATCAAAGGTAATGGTTGCAGTGGTTCCTGTGGAGGTTCCGGTACAATCTTTTGTACTACCTACTTGTTCGCCATCAATCTTTAAGACACCGCCGGTAAACATGGTATATTCACCAGTGGCTAGGGAAGCAAAGTCAAAGTTTATGGTCTTTAGAGCAATAGAAGAAGCATTACCAGCATTAATTAAGAACTGTATTAGTTTTGCTCCCTTGGTTCCAGCAACAAAGCTTTCATTATCAACATAACCATCGTTCCTGGTTAAGGTTACCGAAGCTGCAGTAATGGTCGCAGTATTACTGGTAGCAGTACCTGCTTTATCGGCTGAAAGTATACTGTCACCTGAAGAAACATATTCAGGACTTGTAAAGTCATCTTTGTCAAAGGTGAACTTATAAGCGTTGCCTGTGGCAGCAGTGCTCTTGATGTCAAAACTAATCTTAATTAAGTCATCATCATTCAAGGTAAATTCAGTGTCAAAGTCATAGTAAATTTCATCATCAGCAACATCTCCATCATCGGTAATGGTGCCACTAACATCATCCAAAGAGTCAATAAAGGTATCATTGACATACAAGGTTATATTCTCAATATCAGCTTCAACCCATGTTGCATCATCTGTTGCGCCAGAGCCATTACTGATGTCTGAATCAGTGTGCAGATAAAGCTTTAAAGCATCAACTTTAACTGCCTGACCCAAATCCATCTTTGCTATCAAACCAACTACATCACTGGTTCCTACGCCGTAGTTTTTGTTGCCAGGCGTAGAAATATCAGTAGAAACTGTAAATTTACCAGCGTTTAAGGTGTATTCGTTTAAAGCAACGTCGGCTCCGGTACTAACTATAACACCAAGGGTTGTGCCTGATTCATAAATTTCCAAATCATAGGCCTTATTAAGCTTAAGCTCAATTATATCACCATCATCACCGCCAGTTAGATCTCCTCTGACTTCAAAATATCTAGTCTTGCCTTTTGGCAATTCATAGCCATCTTCTATTACAAACTTAACATATGAACCACTCACCAAGGTTGCTGTAGAAATCTTTACCCCGTCTTTGTAAAGACCAATGTTGTCTATATTAGACAACTTCGCACTATCAACTTGCTTAAACCTAATGGACTTAAACAGACCATCTTGGTTATTCTCAGAATCCACCCTTAAGGAAAATTCACCGATTACTGTTTCCTCTGTTCCCACATCTACTGTAGTGGCGCTACCTCTTTGAGCAAGAGTAACATCAGCAATAACATAACTGCTGATTGTCATAGAATTACCGGCAATTGGGAAACTTCCAGTAGCAGTTTCGTCAGCAGTAATATCATCAGCGCTGGTAATTTGGAAAGCATCTATATTGCTGGCATTAGCCGCAGTATCTTCTAAGTTTGCGTACAAAGTGAATGTTTTGGTCTCTCCGGCAGGAATTGTATAGCTGCTTAGAGCTAAAACAGCTGTTTGGTCGCTGGCAACAGCTTTATGATTGGAAACAACTTCATCTCCAACCTGGAACCAAACCTTGTCTATATCGCCCTTTCTACCCAGTCCGGTCCTAGTAACAGTAATACTGGTAAGTACTACGTCCTCTAAACCAGCCGACATATCAAACTTTGTGTAAGCAATGAACTGGGCCCCATAAGGAACCACTCCAGCAGCCGGAGTATCAGCAGACAAAGCCACTTTTAGAAATTCATCTGTTGGAAGAGGCTCTTCCTCTTCTTCCTCTTCCTCAGCTATGGCTCCTAAAAGGGAATCTAACTTGGCCCTGGTTGTTGAACCAACAAAACCAGTTCCAGAGGTCAAACCCCAGGAAGCCAATATTTCACTGGCATATTTCTCCTGGAATTTAATAACAGCTGCTTTAGTCAAAGGACCAAAGTAAGATGTTTCACTGCCAGAAGAACCAACGCCAGATGAAGCTAACTGGGTGTCAGAAGCCGAGTTCAAAACAATCTGCAAACATTTAACGTCGTCTCCGGTCATTCCTAATTTAAGGGCTCTGTCAAAGGAAGTAATAGTACAACCTGTGACAGTAACAGCAGGTTCGCCTGTTAAGTCAGCCAATTGAGCCTGTAAAGTAGTTAATTGAGCCATTAAAGCATCAATTTGAACTTGAAGCTCAGCAGCTGTCAGGGCCTGAGTTGAGATCGGAGTAACCATTGCAACAATTGTCAATCCGGTTATAATCGCAATTATTTTCTTTTTCATGTTTTTTTTATCAATCTAATTAATTATTTAATAATTTATTTGTCGTTAGTCGACCATTTAAGGTCTCGGTCTTTTGGGTATAAAAATTTTTAAGGCGGTTTTTCCCCTATGGGGGAAAACCCCACGTGGGTTTACCCTCACACCAAAATTTCAAAGAAATTTCTGGTAGTGAGGGCGCCAACTACTCAAAAAGCCAAGATTAACGACTTGGTTAATTTTTTATTGATTTATCATCAAGATTTTCTCCAGAGCATCAGAATAATTCCCAGCTTCACAATCTTCTTTTATTCCAGTTAAAATTTCCTCTTGTTTTTCGGTTAAAGTTCTCCCTTCAAAATACTTAATTTCTCTCTCTACTAACTGAGATAGGGCATTATCCCATTCCTTACTCTCCCCGACTTCTACTCCCAGAGATTTAATTTTCTCTGTTTTTTCTTCTAATTTTTTAACTTCAAGAACAATTTCTTTTACCATTTGATGGTCTTTTTCAATATCTGCTCTTGTTAAACTCTCAGCTGCTCTGGAAATACTTGTCTGAAATTCGTTTATTGCTGAAGCTAAATTCTTCACTGAATTAGCTTGGGCAATCATAGTTAGGTCATCCAAGCGCTTATTAGCAAGCTCCAGATTATGCTTTGGCTGTTCTCTTTCAGAAACAAAAACCGCCTGGCTTTTTTCGGTAATTCTTTTTATAGGAAAAAGGGTATCGCCAGGCAGAGAATTTTGAGCAAAACCAAAAAGCCCAACAAAAACCGCTAATGTAAGTATGACAGCAAAAGCCGGTTTGTGCTGGAAAATAAACCTTTCTCCTCTCTGTATCTCTTTAAGAAAGGAAATAAAGGAAAAACTAGGGGCAGTTTTTTCCTCCCCTAAAATCTGTCTTTTAGTAAAAACAACCCAGTCCTTTCTGGGTTTAATCTGGCGAAATTTTTGAAGTTCCGCAATGAGTTGTTTTTCAGTCATACTGTAATATTATGACGAAAAATAGAGGATTTTGTTACACCCCGTAGAGAAAATTTGATTGCCTACGGCATTTAGTGTTTTGCGGAACAAAACACCTATCAAATTTCTTCTACGGGGTTACACTTCTCCAACCTCTTTTTTAAGGGTTTTCAAGGCCCGGTGGAGGGTTACCCTGACTGCTCCTTCTGATTTTTTTAACATTTTTGCTACCTCAGTTATTGATAAGTCCTCTATATAGTGCCAAGTAATTACTTCTTGATACTCTCCTTTAATATTAACCAAAGCAGCTTTAATTGTTTCTAAATCGGAATTTAAAAAGGTCTTTTCCTCTAAATCTGTCCCTGGATCAATAATTGGGACACAATCTGCTGAAACTGTCTGTGTCCTACCTTTCTCCCGATAATGATCAATTACCAAATTACGGGCAATTTGATATAAAAAGGCCTGAGGATTTTCAATTTTGCTTTGATTTTCTCTAAATTTTTCCCAGCAACGCAAAAAGGTCTCTGAACATAAATCTTCAGCAATTTCCTGAGAATTTACCTTAAAAAAAATAAAACGGTAAATCCTATTTATACATTGATCATATATTTTACTAAATCTCTTTTTAGGATTACTCATCTTGTCCTAGGACAGATATTAAATATAGGACATTATATTAGGACATAATACAATAAGATGTCTGTCCTATCAATGTCCTATGTAAATTTCTTTTTTTAATTGGTAAAATGTCTTATTTCTCTCTCCTACTCTTTCAACTAAGCCATGTTTTAATAATTTCTCAAAATCCCTGCGCAGAGTCCTTTTGGAAACTTCGGGTAAAATTTTATTAACCTCCCAGACCTGGGCCCTTCCTTTTTCTTTTAAAATCTCTAAAATCTTTTCTTTTCTGGGATCTAAAAAATCTTTCTTTTGAGTGGTTTGTGCTTCCTGTTTTGGGGGTTCTTGTTTAAACTTCTGTTCAAAACTGGGGCTTTTTTCTATTGGGACTAATGGTCTTAAAGCTTCTTGTTCAGCTTGTTCTTCACTTTCTACATCTTCAGCAATTATCTCGAAATCTCTTATCTCTTGCTCTATTTTACTTTGTATCTTATCATATTCTTTCTCAATTTCCAAAACATCAAAATAATCCAGCCAGTTTTGCCATTTAGCTACCCCAAAATAACTTTTAAGAATTTCTAAATCCCTCCCGGCTAAAAAAACTAAATCTTTGTATCGCCTTTCCCAATTATCAGCCAGATTGCCAGGGTTTAAGTCCCGTAATGCCTTTAAAGAAGCGAAATTAGCTAAAATCTCATCAGCCACCTCCCTCATTTTATATCTCAAAGGCTCCTTTTTAGGAAAAAGAATAGTCATTTTATAAAGCTTATTTGTAAGCTCAATGAGATCTTTTTTATCCATAATTCACATCCATAGATTTTATTTTAGCTCATAAGTAATCTTCCGTCCAGAGGAAATCTTCAGGGCGAACTTAAATCTCTGGTCAACTTATCAACTTCTTTAGCTGTCTCCTCTATTTCTTTTTCAATCCTGTTAATTTCTCTCTGGATGCCGGTTAAAGCTTTTAACTTATTAACTTTCCGCCTTACCTCTTCTACTTCTTTTTCAATCCTATCAAGCTCTTTTTTTATTTCAGCTAAAGCTGCTTGGTATTCTGGATCATCTTCTTCTTCCTGAACTTCCTTAATCTGAACTTCCTTAACTAATTCTTCTTCTTGGTCAACCTCAAAAGCTACTTCTTTTTCAAGAAGTAAATTCTCAATATTAATTTCCGATAAATCCAGGCCTAAGTCTTCAGGAGACAGTAGTTCCGGAGCTATTGTTGCTTTAAAAATATTAACCCTTGAAAAAAATGATTTTAGTTTATCAAAATAATTACTGTCAAGACGATAATTCTGCCATAAAAAAATCACTCCGATAACAACAACCAAAAACAAAGCCAAAACAAGAATTCTTTTGTTTGAAACCTTAAAATTCATATTGCTAATGTATTATAGCAGAGATAAAAAATAGGTCAAAAAAATTCTGTCCTACCTAGTAGGTAGGACAGAGAGGATGTTTTAAGAATAACCTGCTCTAACTAAAAATATTTTTTAATTCTTCGACGCTTAGCCCATTCCTTTATATTAAAGAAGAAAATCAAAAAAGGCCTGATGAGATAAAATCTCATCAGGCTTAGACAAGGGTTTATATGAACCCGGGTGATTAAAAGAACAATAAAGTGGTGAGAAAAGAGAGTATAAAAGTAGGCACCTTGCTCTTAATGTCGCCGGGATAATCGCGGGGGTATGTGTAGTGATTGCGACGTGCATCCCGTATTTTTTAGTGACTCTCTTTTCTCACCGAGCTAATGGAACATCTTTATTCTATCAAATATTATAAGCCCCTGTCAACATAAAATAGCTGGTTTAATCTCCGGGAGAAGAAGTTTCACCCTTTGAATTAGTCGGAGTTGGGATGTTATTGATTTCAAAATCTGCTGAATTATTATCAGTATCTTGATATTCTTGGTTTTCTATTTTTCTAGTTAAACTTTGGCCAGATGGTGAAACAGCAGAAGAAGAACTTTCTTTTACTTCAACTTCTCCCCAACCTAGGGCATCAACCCGTCCCTCTTGGGCTTCTTCAGCGCTTTTTGTTTTCGGGTCCCAGGGAAAAATAGCTACAGCTCCGGCTGTATTGCTCAATTGAGAGCTTGAATAAATCTGCCAATCAGCATCTGGGGTAGGATACCCCTCCAGACCAATCAAATAGTAATTTCCAGTTAAAATAGTTGCCTCATCAGGAAACTCTTTATTCCGCCAAGGATCATTCCAGTCCCGACTTGCAGAAAAATAAGAGAAATACCAGCTTGAAAGATTAATATCCTGTTCACCATAATTATATAGTTCAATAAATTCATCGTCAGCTACTTGAACTTCGGTTATCAGTATGGTTTTTGGCAGAGTAATATTTGTTGTAGCTTCCTGCCAATCGCTTAAATTACCAGCTTTATCCTCGGCCTGAATTTGAAAATAATAAGTATGCTCGTCTCTTCCTAAAAGGGTAAGCTTATCTTTCTCCTCTCCTAATTCTAAAATCTGGTCTACTTCCCAGTCCTGCCATTCTTCTTCCTGTTCATCGGCTGAATACCACAGAACAACTCCTGTTGTAGTTGGAGTAGTAGTACCTGTATTTGAAATAATATCATATTGAATATAGAAAGCGTCCAGACCGCTAGGGGTGGTAGTTCCTGTTGGGTCTATGGCTGACCAAGAAATTGAAAAAGATAAAGAGGTTTGAATTGGATCAATATCAAAAACAACTTCAGGAGGAGTGGTATCCTCTTCTTCCAGTGAGATTTTAATAGTCCAGAGATATTCAGCTGGGACGGGGTCAACATTTGAAAATAAATCTATTGCTCTAACTGAGAAAGTATATTGACCTTCTTCTAAATTCTCGTAAATTTGGGGCGACTGACAATCTTGCCAGTCTTGTTCATTTAACCGGCATTCAAAACTACAATTCTCTTTTATGGCTTGGAACTCAAAAGTGGCTTGGGTTTGATCGGTTAATTGGTCTGGTCCAGAGATAATTTCAGTTCCTATAGGAGTATTATAATAATCAATAATGTTTTTTAAAACATCCTCCAATTCTAATTCTATAAAAGTTTCATTTTTTGCTTTTGGGGTAGGGGTTTGAATTTTAAAATCCTCAGCATTATTATCGGTGTCTTGGTAATTATTTTCTTCACTTATTGTTTTTCTGCCCAAGGATTGATAGTAAATAGTGGAAGGAAAGGGTTCCCGGCTACCCTTAAAACCAATTTCTGAAAGCCAGTCTCCAATAGGGTCCCTAATTTCTGGATTTTGAGGAAAGGGAACGGTTTCAAAATCTTGGGCTTCACCCCAACCAACCTTGTCTTTTATTTCCCTATTCGGGTCTTTTAAGACCAAAGTATTGTCCTCGGTAAGGGGATAACCAGTAACAATATCAGCTAAATCAACAAAACTTGAATTTTCGCGGGCAATAAGGAAATAATCTTTTGCCTTAATGGTTTTTCCAGAAAACAATTTTTTAGGAGCAAAACTTGAAAAACTGGAAGCATTTTTTGTCTTTCTTTGAAGATACCAATTAGTTAAATCAAGATTTTCCTGATTGGGATTATAAAGTTCTACAAATTCTTCTTTTTGACTATCTTTGCCTGCAATTTGGATTTCTGATATTAAAATTTTTGAGTAAGTAGGCAAACCTCCTCCCCCTCTTCTGGAAACCTCTTCTTTTTCCTCTTCTCTTTCTTCGCCTTCCTCGTCCCTCTCCTCTCCTTCCGGTTGTTCTTCCTCTTCTCTCAACTCTGATTCCTCGAGTTCTCTTGGCTCTAGCTCTTCGGGAGTTTGTTGAACTTCTCCAACTAATTCAGTTTCAACTAATTCAGCGATTTCTTGATTTATTACATCAACTCTTTCGGCAACATCATCAAACATCTCTTGAATTTCAGCTAATGTTAATTCACCCTCCTCCGCCCCGCTAAGCGGGGCTTCCTTCTTCGTTAAAACTTCGACGGATAAATCGGCGGGCAAGGGTTCAGGGAAAACTTCTGTTTCCTGCTCAATATCACTTAATTCCTCCTCTTTTTCGGTCAATCCCTCAAGCGCCGAAGCTAATTCTCCTTCCGGCTCAAGCTCAATCTCAGAGAGATTTGGTTCTGACTCTTCAAAAAGCGGCAATTCTAAAACTACAGTTGCTCTAAAAATATTTACCCGGTTAAATAGTTGCCAAGCAAATTTAACAGGATTGAAATCAAAGAAACCGGCCAAAATTAAAAATCCCACTATAAAAATTAGCAGAAAAATATATAGAGTAGGAGAAAAACGTCTCTTCTTTATCATATATAAGGTTTTTTTATTCTATAATTTCTAAAAAAATTTCCAACCACCAAACCTGTGGAAAACTTAAAACAAAAAGGCGTCCTTTTTGGGACGTCATTTTGTTTTCTCAATCCCCTATTTTTAACCTATTAAAGCTCTTTCGGCTTTTCCTTTGCAGCCGCAAGCTCTTCTTTCTGGAATGTTCTTTATAATAGCTGAAACAAATTTTTTCAGTTTGGCAGTATTTTTTTTAAAGTTTTTGAGAACCTGGTCAATTGAAACTGGCTTAGCTCTACCCTTGGCATAAATTCCCACATCATAATCTGTTACCAAAGAAATATTTAAATAGCAAATGCCAAGCTCTGAAGCCAAAACTACTTCAGGATACTGGGTCATATTAACTAAATCCCAGCCCATTTTAGAAAACCAAATGCTTTCAGCCAAGGTTGAAAATCTCGGTCCCTCAATCACCACTACAGTACCTTTGGGATGTGTTTTAAGTTTCAGTTTCTGAGCTTGCCCCACGGCAATTTTTCTTAGTTCCGGACAATAAGGATAAGCCATTTCTATATGAGCTACTTTTGGCCCCCTGAAGAAAGTGTCTTCTCTTTCTCTAAGGGTTCTATCAACAAATTGGTCGCAGATTACAAAATCACCAGGTTTAATATTTGTCTTTAAAGACCCTACCGCGCTTGGGGCAATTATTCTTTCAACACCAAGTTTTTTCATAGCAGCGATATTGGCCTTATAAGGAATTCGGTGAGGTGGAAGTTGATGTTTTTTTCCGTGACGTGGCAAAAAGGCAACTTTTTTGCCAAATAAATTGCCGATGGTGATTTTGTCACTAGGCAAACCAAACTTTGTCTTAACTTCAACCTCTCTGGTTTTACCTTCAAAAAACTCATAAAAACCAGTGCCGCCAATTAAACCAATTTTTACTTTTGCTTGTTTTTTTGGCATATCTTAAGAATCTGCCCGAAGACCTTAGCTCGTATATTTTGCCAATGACCTTATTTTATATCCCTTTAATTTTTTTCGGCCATTTAAAAAGGTTAATTCAATTAGAAAATCTACGCTAATAATTTTGCCCTTGAGTTTTTCAACCAAACCTATGGTAGCTGCCATTGTGCCGCCGGTAGCCAAAAGATCATCAACTAAGAGAACTTTTTCGCCGGCTAAAATAGTATCTTTGTGCATCTCAATAGTGTTGCTTCCATATTCAAGAGCATATTTCTGAGAAACTTTTTTTGAGGGGAGTTTTCCTTTTTTTCTGACAATTGCTATTCCTGATTTTAGTTTATAAGCCAAGGCAGCAGCTAGGATAAACCCCCGGGCGTCAATGCCAACAATCTTGTCAATCTTTCTTCCCAAATAGGGCTTTGCCATTGCGTCAATAATCTTTTTAAATGCCCTGCCATCTTCAATTAAGGGAGTGATATCTTTAAAATTGACTCCTTTTTTAGGCCAATCAGGAATTTCCTTAATTTTTGATTTAATTAATTTCTCCATACCCCGTAGAAGAATTTCGAATTAAAAATTCTTTGAGTTTCTGTGTTGCCCCGTAGGGGCTTTTCGAAATTTCTCTACGGGGCATGATGTTTCTATTATATCATAAAAAACTCGGAGAAAGAAAAAAGCCCGATGAGATAAAATCTCACTAGGCCTTTCAAAAAAAGAACAATAAGATGAGAAATAGGGTGAGAAAAGAGAGCTTTAGGCAAAAAAGAGTCCCATAAAAATCGCCTATTGACCCTCTTTTCTCACTGCTTAAAGCAAAGCATTTCTATCTTATCATAATCAAAATAAATTATCAACCTTTATCTTATTATATCACAACAAAAAACCCGTGGAAAATAAACTTCTCACGGGTTTTTTTCTAAAAAAGTTCGGATTTTAGAAAATTTATTTCTTGATCTACTTCCTCCGGGGTTGTATACTCTCCTTCCAAGATAATCGGGACCTGAATTTCATAAAATACCGTACCGAGAAAACTAACTATTGTATCGCAATTTCTTGATTGCTGGACTAAAGCATGGATATTATTTTCTGTTTCACCGCTTACGTGAAAGTACACTAACTTACTTCTTGCCATCTGAAATAAATCAAAAGCATACTTCATGGTTGAATCATGCTCGAAAGCATGTTGAACATCCAAGACAAAGCCAACTTCGAAATCTTGCAATAATCCTTCTAACTCTTTTAAATCATGCCCTGAATTTTTATTCTTATCCATATTCTCTATTACGATTGGAATATTCTTGGCAGCTAAAGCCTCCCAATATCTTTGAGGTACGCCCAAAGGGTGAATAAGACAATATCTTGGTTTGCGCCTTTTGAAAATTTTCTCTATTAAAGATACTTGCTCATGTAAAGATTCTGACTTATCATAATCTGACAAATGGAGCGAGATATGACAAAATCCACCGAATTCTTCACTGCTGAGCAAAGAATCCACCCGCCGACTATCTTTTGACCCACAAAGCTCTATAGCGTTAGCTCCGGTCTTTTTAAAGAACTTCTCTTGTTCTCTCAAGGAAAAAATATCTTTTGCATACAGCCAGCCATTTGACGGTCCAATAACAATAGCTTTTTTCATTTCTCATCCTTTCCAAATCCAAATTGTAAATGTGCTTATTTTGACTTTTATATAATATCACAGCTATTCAATTTTGTCAAAAAAATCCGAGTTTTAGCTGGGATTTACAATCATCAAACTAAATGTTTTCACTCTACCAAAAAATCAAGCCCGAGAATGGGCTTGATTTTCATCTATCTGATTTTATTGAATCAATTCTTAAAGGCGGGTTACGTTTGTTGCGTTGGGTCCTTTTTCAGAATCAGCTTTATCAAAAGACACCCTATCCCCTACTTTTAACTCTTCGTAGGTTACGCCCTTAAGTTCATTACCGTGAAAAAATAAATCTTTCTCTTCGCCATCAACGGTAATAAATCCAAATCCTTTTTCTGTAAGAGTTTTAATTGTTCCTTCCATAGTTAGATATAAGTTAATTTAATTAATGTTTTAAGGTTTAATCCTAAAGTTTAGTTCCCGAATAAACTCGACCAAATTTTCATTAGGCAACTATCTTATGTAAATAATATTAACATCTAAAAAATAACTAGTCAACCTATACACCTAAAAAAATTAGGGCTTGAAAATCATTACTCCGGGGGACGGACGCCTCTCGGTCGGCCTATTTTATACAAAACTCGCAATTTTTTTGATTAATTCGTCTTTTCCTTCGTTTGTTCTGGCCGAATATCCCAAAACCGGTATGTCTCGCGTTTCTTTTTTGATTGACGAGAGCTTTTTTTCCGCGGCACCTTTAGCTAATTTATCAATTTTGTTTGCAACAATGATAATTTGATGCTTATTTTCCTCAAGAATTTTTATCATATCCCGATCAAGGACAGTCAAGCCGACATTAGCGTCAATAATTAAGAAAACTGCTTTGGGCCTCGCATTGGAAAACCTCACATACCAAAAAATCCTTTTGATTATTTTGTTGCGCTCCAGCATCGAACGCTTCGCATATCCATATCCGGGAAAATCCACAAAATAGAAAGAATCATTGATGCGGAAAAAATTCGCTTCACGTGTTTTCCCCGGCATCTTGCTTGTTTTTACAAGGCCTTTTTTGCCGACTAAAGAATTAATCACGCTTGATTTCCCCACATTGGAACGGCCAAAAAAAGCGATGTGCGGTAAATTATCTTCCAAACCGTAATCGTCCCCGATAACACCTTTAACAAATTCTGCTTTTGATATTTTCATAATTCTATTTTATTCTACCAAAAAATCGCCTTCTTGGCGATTCCTGGGGCGTCTCGGTCTCTCGAACCGAGCACTAGCCTGCTCCGAGGGACGGACGACGTTAGAACCTGTTTTTGTTCGGGGAAATGAAAAAATGCTTCAAAAGGAGACATTTGTGTCTCAATAAATAAAGATATGTCTAATGTAAATTTTATTCCTCTCCTTCTAACTATTCTATAGGTATCTCTATAGTTCCTTCGGGTGACTGGCTTCCTCTATTCTTCTCCTCTATCTCTTTCTCTATTCTTCTTCTCTCCTCCATTTCCTCTTCTGACAAAGATGGTGCAGCGGAAGTCGATACCGTAGCAGTTAAAAGAACAAGAAAACACTCGTCTGGTGTTGTTACACCCGCTTCCCTACATTTAGCCTCAACCGTTGCACATAGCTCTTGCGTTCCTCCCACTTCCATACAGAAACCCTCAATCTGTTCAAACGATTCAAAACCCTGAACAGGAATTTTCTCACACATCTCTGGTGGGAATGCTTTCTTCTCTGTACAGAAGAAAGCTCTAAGCGATCCAGCACTCTGAAGCTCATTCACCAATGATGTACACACCTCTGGTGGTGTTCCCTGTTCTATGCAGAAAACTCTAAACGATTCAAAACTCTGAAGACCATTCTCTTTTGCCCGTTCAGCTTTCTCTACTTCTAATTCCTGTTGAGCCCTCATTTTAACTCTCTCTCTTACTTCTTGTGGAATCTGAGCTGGTAAAATGGCTTCTTCTGGAATTTCACCTAAAGCATTTTGTGATTTTAATGACTCAACTGCTTTTTCGTGTCCCTTGACTGAAACTTTCATTGCATTTTCAATGGCAGGTTTTGCTTCTTCTGGAACTTTCTCATAAACTTCGGCTAAAACCTCCAAATGTTTAGAGGTTGCCTGGCCGACTCTAACCAAAACTTCCATAACTTTTTCGGTGTTCTCGCCTTTACTTTCTGCCTTTTTTACCCGAGCCATACTTTTTTCTAATTGATTTTCATATCTTGCCAAAGTTTTTTCTGTTAATTCTGGTTTCCCTTTTCCTGCGATAACTTGGGCTTCAGCCAGTCTTTCAGCAGCTAAG
>Ga0114920_10000012_pt1 | contig 91074 bp, 91 predicted proteins | sample ChitaG_FD_88683 | JGI IMG/M metagenome (GOLD analysis project Ga0114920, IMG submission 88683) | Deep subsurface microbial communities from South Pacific Ocean to uncover new lineages of life (NeLLi) - Chile_00310 metaG | ecosystem: Environmental > Aquatic > Marine > Oceanic > Sediment ...
AACTGCCCGAGATAATTGGGAGGAAGGTGGGGATGACGCCAAATCAGCATGGCCCTTTGACGCCCTGGGCTGCACACGTGGTACAATGGGGCCGACAATGGGCGAAGCCGCAAGGCGGAGATAATCCCATCAAACGGCCTCTTAGTTCGGATTGAGGTCTGCAACTTGACCTCATGAAGTCGGAATCGCTAGTAATCGCCAATCAGCCACGTGGCGATGAATATGTTCCTGAGGCTTGTACTCACCGCCCGTCACATTAAGGAAGCCGGCAATAGCCGAAATACGCGTCTGACGCGTCCTAAGCTAAGGTCGGTAACAAGAATGAAGTCGTAACAAGGCATCCGTAGGGGAACCTGTGGATGGATCATCTCAATATTTTTAAATTCGCCTTTGGCGGATTAGTGTCGGCTAGAATTGAAGAGCGAGAATTCTCTCTTTAATTCTGAGGTATTGATCGAACACCTTAAAGATCGATCACTCATAGCCCGCCTTCGCTCTTAACGGAGCTTCGGCGAGGCAAGTCGGAACAACTCTAAGAAACTGACCCATCACTACCAGAAATTTCTTTGAAATTTTGGTGTGAGGGCAAAAACTCTTGACAAAATCTGTGGGTTTGCTATAATACGAATATAAGGTAATTTTAAAATTTTGTTGGTTAATTTTCTTATTGCGGTGCATTTGGGTCTACGGGGTGCAGATACCAATGCGATACCGCTCAAACTGGATCTTTCTCCCGCTATTTCTCCCCGTCCCGGTTTTGGGATAAAGCAAGAAATATGGAGAAGCCTTATTGTTCTTTCTAGCTGTTCTGCTCTTTGCCCAATAAATACTGGGTGGGTCAATAATTTAGGCCCCGGAGAGCTTATATCGGGACAGCCACAATAAAAGCCACGATAATATATAATCGTGGCTTTTTTCTTTACAACCCCCTTGTTTTCTGCTAAAATTTCATAATTGGGCAGGTAGTTCAGTGGTTAGAACGCTTCTCTGATAAAGAAGAGGTCGGAGGTTCGACTCCTCCTCTGCCCATATACAGAATTACTGTGATGAAATCACATGTAATTTTGTATTTTAGTAGATGGGTGTAGAGAATCTGCTCCCCGAACCGAGCACTCAACATCTTGAGTGCTGCGGTGCCTTCGGGCAACTCTTCGACTCCTCCTCTGCCCATATACAGAATTGCGGGCCCGTAGCTCAATTGGTGGAGCATCGCATTTGCAATGCGGAGGTCGTGGGTTCGAGTCCCGCCGGGTCCACAATGAAAACATCAGGTGCTGGAAGTACTTGATGTTTTCATTGTGACTTATGTGTGGCGAGAACCCACTCCCTGAATTGCGACGAGCGAAGCGAGGAGGCAATGCCTTCGGGCAACTTTTCGAGTCCCGCCGGGTCCACATAAAATCTGCGTCTCGTTTGAGACCGCAGATTTTATTTTGACTTATGTGTGGCGAGAATCCAACTTCCCGAATCGAGCACTCAACATTTTGAGTGCTGCGATGCCTTCGGGCAACTCTTCGATTCCCGCCGCTGGAGCAGGATAGCACGTTGTTCGAGAGACCGAATGGCGTGTTTTTTTTGTTTTTTAGTTGTTTTGTTTGACAAGATTTTATCAATATGGTATATTTAAGTAGTTCTCATAAAAGTAAATACTGGTTCCAAAAAACCAAATACCGAAAGGAGGTTGAAATTATGAGAAAGAGAAGAATAAAAATGCGAAATAGGGTGGTTATCTCAGCAGCGATTGCGACAGCGATTGCTCTTAAAATTGCGAGTTTCGGTGCGAGTGTATTTTTAAGCACGGGTGTGGGTGTGGCCGCTGGCGTAATATTCTTTGCCTTAGCGGAGGTATTCGCGGAAATAGGCGCGGTGCTAATTACTATTAAGTTCGTTACTCAGCGCGCTAAACACAACCACAGACACACGCACAAATCTCGAGACAAGCCAGAACATAAAAGCAGTAACAAAATAGCTCATTGCTAAAGAAACTCGTAAAATTTTTAAAGTTAGTTTTTTTAACCACCCAGCCCTTGATGTGTGTATCATCAGGGGCTTATTTTATAGAGAATAGAGAGAAAGTGAAAGTTTTTTCAACGAAATAAGTCCAAACTAAAAAGCCCGTCGCTGGGCAATTTTTAATCGCCAAAAAGGCGATTTTTTGGCTTGTCCTCACACCAAAGTTGAAAACTTCTGGTAGTGAGGGTAGAATAAAGTTATGAAACCAATCAATTTAAAATTAGGTAATATTAAACATTCTTTACCAGAGAGGATTCTTAAAAAGCTTAAGAAATGTTTTAAGGGAGTTAATTTTTATCCTCAGAATTATGAATTATTGGTTTCAGAATTATCTAATAAATTTGATGTTAATAAAAAAAATATACTATTAGTTAATGGTATAGATGGTGGTATTGACTTAATTGCAAAGGTCTTCGGGCAGAATATTTTGTTTTTTACTCCAACATATTTTGAATTTTGTGAAGCAGCTAGAAGGAATGGACGGAGATATAAAGCTATCAATTCATTTAATGGAAGAGAATATAAAATTAACATCAATCATCCTGAAATTAAAAATGCCTCCTTGATTTTTCTATGTAATCCTAATAATCCTTTCGGGCTGCTTGATAAGAAAACTATATTAAATATTGCTAAAAAAACTAAAGGAATAGTGGCGATTGACGAATGTTACGCTGATTTTAGCGGAGAATCTGTATTAAAACATATTAAAAATTATCCTAATCTTTTAGTTCTTCGGAGTTTTTCTAAAGGATACTCTGCGGCTGGTTTGAGGTTGGGATTTATATTAGGGAACAAAAAACTCATTAACCAATTAAGAGATAAAAAGTTATTTTATGATGTTTCATCACCTTCAATAAATGCGGCTTTAGTATTATTAAAAGAGGAAATTTATTTTAAAAACTTAATTGAAGAGATTAAAAAATTGAAAAATGATTTCGAAAAATACTTAGAAGTAAAAAGATTTAATATTATAAAAAGCAATACCAATAATATAATTATTAAATTTTCTTCTATAAATAAAGCAAACGGGTTCTATTCTTTCCTTTTAAGGAACCAAGTAATAGTAAACCAAGGTGATGGTATAAGCACGGTCGGTTTAAATAAATCTTGGATTAGATTAGCTTGTGGAACAAGAGAACAAATGAACCAACTTAAAAAAATCATAGATAAATCAGATTTACATTAACTCTCAACTCTTGCCAAAACTGTAATTCCTCTATAATTTGGTTCCAACCCTTCAGTTCTTCAGGGCAAACCCCTTCAGTTCTTCAGGGCAAGCTGAATCTCACGAAGTCCACATTTGGGCTTGACGAATTTGTCATATTGTGCTATCACTAAGTATTAAGTTGAAAAGGGATTTAACAAAACAAACAAGAACATTCTTAAATAGTACCTTGAAAGGAGGTTTATCAAGTGGAAAGAATCTTCATGTTTCTTCCGTCAATTCTGGTCATTGCCTGTATTGCTAGTGCCACGCTTCTTTACTTGAAGTGGATCGTCAAACGTTTTGGTGATAAATTCAAAAGTGTCGAGTGGCGCGAAAAGAACAAGTGGAAGTTCTTCTGGATAGTTGGCCTACCAAATAGGGGATTAGGGTCTCCATTTGTGGAAGAGTTGTTTTTTCGCGCGCCGCTCATCATCGCTTTTAGTGCGATGTCGTCGTTCGCATGGTATGGCGTGCTGGCATCGAGTTGTCTCTTTTCTCTATCACATTGGTTCGGAAAGAAAATTTCGATGCCAGAGATTTTATCCAAGAGAGAGAACAGTAACCATAAGTCAGATGACATAGAGACGGAGATAGAACGGCTACACCAAGATAAGGGAAAAGAAATCGTGGTAAGGCGCATGCTCCATATGTTTTTCTCCTTAATTCTGGGAATTCTGGCGGGATACTACGGCATCAAGTACCAATCTATATGGGTGAGTGTCGGCATTCACTCAGCATGGAACCTTATCATGGCAGAGATTCTTCCGCTATTTGTTCTTTTATTTGTTTCTTTGGGGTTACTTATCTACTTTGCCATTTCCTCTCTCTGGAAGAGAGTGAGGTGGAGGAGACGATGGTAACTTATCAATCAATGAGTTTGGCTACGGCTGACTCTATATGGCTTCTTGCTAACGCTTGAAGCCATTTCTTTTTTAAGAATTTGTCATTGAGGTTGAGGTTTAAGAGCAAGATTTGTATTAATCTTTAATTTCTGCCAAAGCTGTAATTCCTTTATTATTTGGTTCCTCACCTTCGCTTCCCCCTTCGCTAAAAGCTTCGGAGGACAAAAAAGCTACGGTAGAGCAGGCAACTGAATCTCACGAAGTCCACACACCCAAAAAGCCGCTTTTGAGCGGCTTTTTGGGGTGGTCTTTATTGAAAAAAGAGGATTTTTATTATAAGATAAAAATATGAAAGAAAAAATTAAGAAAATTCAAAAATCTTCTTCTGAAAAAGAAGAAGAAATATCAGAAAGAATTTACGAAAAAATAAAAGGAGAAAAAGTATCTGATTCTGAACTTAATTGGATAATTTTAAAAGAGATTGAAAATAATATGTTTCTTTCTGAAGATTGGCAGAAACATTATGCAAAAGAACGGATTAAGGATAGAATTAAAGAAAAAAATTCTAATTTTTTGCCGACAACCCGAACGAGAAGATTCTTAAATCTTATATTAGATTACACTGGTCTTTATGTATTCGCCTATGTTTTTGGATACATATTAGCGATAACGGGACCACGCTTTATACTAGAATATATGAACGAGTGGTTTCTCGGTATTATAATTTCACTATTATATTATGTAATGTTTGAATCTATTTGGTCTAAAACCCCTGCAAAGTTTATTACTAAAACGAAAGTTATTACGGAGAATGGAGAAAAACCAGATTATAAAACTATTTTTATTAGAACTTTAATAAGATTTATTCCTTTTGAAGTTTTTTCATTTTTAAGCCCAGAACGTCCAAGAGGCTGGCATGATAGATGGTCTAAGACAATTGTTATTGATGACATATCGATTTTTAAGAAAGAGAAAGGATCTAAAAATCAAAATAATGAAACTATAATGAACAAATCACAATATCCGAAATCAGAAAAGAATATATCTGACATTCAAGAATTGGAAATTTTTTATTGTGGCAAATGTGGGAATAAATTAGAAAACAATAGTAAATTTTGCTCCAAGTGTGGTGTAAAGATATAACTAATTATGTTCTGTAAAAATTGTGGTAAACAAATAAACAAATCAGCCAAATTTTGCAAATATTGTGGCGTAGAATTAATAACGGAGATCAAAGATACTTTTATTGAAGGGAAAACCTGTCCTTTTTGCAATAAAACAATAAGTTTCGACTGCGAAGAATGTCCATATTGTAAGCATTTATTGATTGAGAGAATCCCATCTAGCGATCAACCGGTACACGAAACTCAAAAGTCTAATCATCATGTAAGATTGGGTTTCCCCCGAAAAATAAGAAAGTTTTTTGTCGAGAGAATAAATTATTCGAAATTACTAAAATATTCAGTGATTTTGTTAGGGATAATTTTTGTTGTCTGGATATTTTCAGGTGATGAGCCCTTGTATAACAGTGGTGGTACAAAAGCATCACTGCCTGCACCGGTGCAACAGGTATCTGATGATGTTGTTAAATTTGCTCCTTCTACTCCCGCCGTTTCCCTTGCAAACGGCACAATACTTAAAAAAAACAATGTGTACCTCCGAGATTACGGGAAATTACACATAAAAAATGGAACAACCCTAGACGCTGTTGCTAAACTTATTCATGGTGGTACTTCAGTGTTAACCGTTTACATTAAGGCCAACAGCAATTACACAATAACTGATATATCTGACGGAGTATATTGGCTCGCGTTCGCACAAGGATTAGATTGGGATTCAACAACCCAAAAATTCAGGCGTAATATACAATATTCAGTTTTTGATGAAACTTTTGATTTCACTACAACGGAAGATTATCAATACATTTACTATCCAGAATTTGAGATAACTTTACATCCTGTGATCGGAGGAACCGCAGAAACAAGCTCCGTAGATCCGGAGCAGTTCAACGCTTATTAAACTTTTGTAACTAACATGTATTGTAAACATTGTGGTAAAGAAACGAAAGACGAGAATAAATTCTGCAATTATTGTGGGAAAGATTTTCTTGATAAATTTCAATCAAGCCATCAGGAAACCAAAAACAAGGAAGTAAAAGTTGTTTTCAACAGATCGGTTTATTTAAAAATTATTGCTGGTTTAATCAGCATTATAATTCTTTACATAATTTTTGCGAAAACTCCGTTCTCTTTTCTTGTAAAAGAACATTCCATAAATCAAGAGCTTATCGCTGTTTCAGTAGTTAATATTGTATGCGAATCAGAAACCAGCGATGAATTAAGCGGTGGCTCTGGAACAATAATTAGTCCTGACGGCCTAATTATAACTAATGCTCATATAATTCCGCAGGACGAGGAAAACCTACTTACTCCTGAAGAAGGATGTTTGGTGATATTGCCGGATCAGTATTCTGGTGAACCAAAAGAAATTTATTGGGCCGAACCAATAGTTTACCCCATATTAAGTGAGCAGTATGATTTAGCATATTTACAAATATATGATGTATTTATAGATGAGGACGGGGAAGTTTATGGAACATATCCTAAAGAATTTAGGACGATTTTTTCAGAACTAGATGAATATGATAAAATCTGTATATCAAGTAGTATCGTTAAATTAGGCGATCCAATCAAAATTTATGGCTACCCAGTAACCAGTGGTGGTCTTTACCTTACAATAACCGAAGGTGTAATCAGTAGTTTGCCGGAGTACGGTTTAATTTTGACATCGGCAAAAGTTGATGAGGGTAATTCTGGGGGGCTCGCTGTTGACAAAAAGGGGTGTATGGTCGGCATCCCTTCCTCGATAAGCGAGGGGAAATATCAAAATTTAGGTGTTATAATATCAATAGACCTAATTTTAGATTTTTCCGACGAAGTTTATAAACTTGAGGAACAATTTTAAAACTATGTTTTGTAAAAATTGTGGTAAAAAATTAGATGATGAGGCAAAATTCTGCAAAAGCTGTGGTAAACCCGTGGTCTTAAAGGAAAAAGATGCTAGTTCAAATAAGGAAGAAATTTCTAAGTACAAAGGCTTAAGAGGCTGGCTAATTTTAGTTATAATAGGACTATTTGCAACTGTTTTGTGGCAGGCCTACGGTGTTTATGAAAGTATTACACTATTCACAGATGGGACGGTTGATGTTTTAAGTAATCCTGCATCCGGAGCCTATATTCCGGGGTTTGTACGTGCTTTGAAATTTGAATTTATAACAGAAATTTTATTTCTTATATTTGCAGTATATTTTATCTTTCTGTTCTTCAAAAAAAGCAGAAAATTTCCCAAGTACTATGTGTTTTTACTAGTCGCGTCAGTCGTATATGTTGTGCTTGATTATATAATTTTGTCTTCTTTAACTGTATCATCAAGTGAAATGAAACAAGTTATCGATGAGGTACTTTCTGAGGGGGAAACGGAAATCGGCCGCACTGTAATTACAGCAATTATTTGGGGATTGTATATGACAAAATCTAAGAGAGTGAAAGTTACCTTTGTAGAGGAATAAAAATTTATAACGTTTTTAAAAAAGGTCGATAACATTCAGTAAAAATATAAAATTTGTTTTAATTATGAACTTTAAACAAGCCCTATCTTGGAAAATTTTATTACCACTTGGTATTATTTTATGGATTATTTTTTATGGAGGAATGCTAGGAATACTCGGGCCTTTTATAACACTTATGGGAATAATAGATTTAGTAAGACAATGGTGGAATAAGAGAAAAAAAACTGGGAAAAACCAACCAGTTAATCAATAATCTATGAAAGAGAAAATTAAAAGTTAATTAAAATAACAAAATTATGTGGAAAGCAATATCCGAAGCTTTTGCAAGCAACTTCTTTAAAGTCATTTTTACATTTATAATCGGAGGCTTAATGCTTATTCCGATTAATTTAATAATAAATATAGTCAAAAAGAAAATTAAAAAAAGAAAATAAAATAAAAATAAATAAATGTATGGAAGAAAATACACCAGAAGAAAATCTACAAAAATTATTTGAAACAGAAGAGAAATTAAAGGAAGGAACTTATAAAAAAGAAGAAATGGTGTGGCAAAAACCAAAAATTAAAAAATTTAACAAAAAGCCGAAAAAGACTCAAAATTCTTCGGAGATTTTATTGAAAAATATAAAATCAAATAGACATATGGAAAATAAATACACTTATCTATTTATAGGCACATTAGTTGGTATTGTTTTAATATTGCTTCTCGCTTGGTTTTTTAAAGAACCTCCTACTATTTCTGATTGCCTACGTGCCTGTGAAAAAGAGGGAACGGATAGAACAGAAGCTTGGATAAGAGAGTGTGGCAACGCTTGTTTCAGAGAATATGGAGGTAAATAAACCTATGAAAAAGAAAAGAGAAAATAAATTTAAATCTATGAAAGAAAAAATTAAGAAAAAATACTTTGATAAATAAATCTATGAAGAAAATACTCTATATTATAGGTGGAATAATTGCTCTAATTGTTATCGTTACTTTCATAAGTGGTGGGGGTAAAGGAAAAATAATTTGTTCTCGCAACGCTTATAATTGCGATGATTTCACTACTCAGGCAGAAGCCCAAAGAATTTTTGAATCTTGCGGAGGAATTAGTAATGATATACATCGACTTGATGGGGATAACGACGGGGTAGTTTGTGAGAGTTTGCCATAAGATTTTATTAAAAAGTATAAATAATTAAATCAAAAAAAGGTCAAAGAATACGAACACCAAATTGATAAAATGGTGTATAAACTTTGTGATCTCACGCCCGTGGAGATAAAAATTATTGAAGGAACAAAATAAATATATAAAAATGCAAGATCCGGAGTTAAAAGATAAATCAGTTTTAAGAGGAGGTGCCTCGTCCGAACAGGATTCGTTCACCGAGGGTCTTTATGTTACTGGATTGACTAAAGAACAAATAGAAACTTTCGGATCATTTTTTAATGACTTATATAAAAAAATGCGTGTTCAGTATAGACCCCGACAGATTACTCGTAATGCATTAACTATGTTACAGGGAGCGATATTTGCTTTGGGTACGAAAGCATTAAAAAATCCAGAATGGAAAGAACATTGTGCTTCATCTTTACGCGAGATACTGCATGAATGGAATGGTTTGGGTAATTTTCAATCTGATTTTGTCTTATTTTATAGAAATCGGGGTGAGAGTTTAAGCCCAGATGAGTCTAGAGTATTTAAAGAATTTTGGCTTCATTATCAATATTTTTCTGGGATAGATCATCATGAAGCTTCAGGAATTATGGGTTCTCTTATTTCCTTACTTAAAGACAGTTCTTTGAAGCTAGAAGACTGCTATAACGATGAAGCTTTTCTCAAGAGAGTTAAAGAGTTCTTCTCAAATCTGTCCGACATTATTGAATTTTCAAAGAAAAAGAAAACAAATTCATGAACCAAATTGAATTACACAAAAAAATAGATGAATTGTTATGCAAGGCTCCTGAAGGTATTAAGCCGGAAGAGATTTTTGCTTTGATTTCTATAAATGAAGACGCACGGCAATACTTTTATTCTAAAGCCGATGAGAGATGGCTTGGCTGGCTTTGGGATAATGGCTTTTTGGATGCTATCAAGAAGAAAGCCGAAGATCCAACACAATACGGGCATAGAATGCCGGAGCTTGATTACCTTGTAAAAGTGGCAGAGAAGAAGCCGATTAAAGTTGTTGATATTATTCTTACAGTTCCTATTTTAAAAGAGAATTTTAACCCAGGGGTTGTTGATCGGTTTTTGTGGATCTATAGCACATTACCAGCAGAACAATTAGCAAGAGTTATTCCTAAAATTCGCAATGAAGGATGGGTATCTTTAATGGGATTGTTTAACCAATGGGGTATTGAATATGAAAAAATGTTTAAAATCCTCGTTGCTGCTAAGGATTACAAGAATATTCTAACACTTGCTGAAGCGATGCTTTCTGTTCGGACAAAAAAAGAGATCAAAGAAACTTCTCGCGGACTCTCATCTGATAATCCATTTTATTTTAAAGATCTCTCGTATACAAAGGTGTTTGAAAATCTTATTGTCATAGATGATAAAAACGCGGAACAAGCTCTGAAGCTTACTACTAAAATAATGGCGAAGATTGTGCTTTTGGGGGATAAAACCGAGGGCGACGAAGTATTTTCAGTGCGAGAAATTTTCCATCTTTTGGATGTTGATTTCTTTACCTTGGAATTAAGCGATAAAAAACATTTGTCTTATCGGGACGATGTTCGAGAATTAGCCACGACTATTAAAGAGTTGGCGAAGCGTTTAATCGGAGAAAGATGTAGCAAAACCAAGTCCATCTGCACTATTTACGAAAAGTACATACAAACTTTGCCCGATAGTAGATTAATGTGGCGTTTGCGATTATTCGTATTAAGTTTATGTCCTAAAGTATTTAAGAACGAACTGAAAAACGCTTTTTCCCGATTATTTGAAGTGGAACGTTATCATGAGATTATATCCGGCACAGAGTATGAAAAAGCTCTGAGAAAAGGATTTTCGGTATTGTCTGAAACTGATAAGCGTGAGTATGTGGCGCGAGTTATAGCATACTTTAGTAAACACGCCGAAGATAAAAAAGATCAGAAATGGCATAAAATCTATAGCTCAAGAATTCTTTCGATGATTGTGGGTCAGCTCACCAAAAAAGAGAAACAACAAGCAAAGAAAGCAGGATTTAAGCTTAGTCCTGAGTATGAACCTGAACCGAGCATCGGCCAAATGCGAGGCGGAACCGTAGTGCCGCGAGGTCCAATTACCCAGGAAGAGTTTGGAAAGCTCTCTATAACCGACATTGCTCAAAAACTGCGAACCGACTGGACTCCGGAAAAATTAAGTAAGCAAAATACGAGTGATGACTTTTTAAATCCCTTAAATGCGGAGGGGACTGGTGGACGATTACGGACAGATATTTCTAAGCGGTTACAAGATTATGTAAGCAATGCAAATCTTTTCTTCGAGCGAGGCGTGTTGGACCAGCACTATACGTACTCCTTTCTGCGAAGCATACAGGAAGTTCTCCGTGGAAATAAAACAGATGCCAGTGGTATAAATTGGGATAACTTAGTAGCTCTTTGTCTCGCAATAAAAGAATCTGGCGAAACAGAGCCATTTGATCGAGAAAAAAGAAAACGCGATTCGTTTGATGCGTGGCTTTCTGATTGGAGGGGGGTTCATTCTGCTATGACAGATGTTATACAAGAACTACTGAGTGAACAAGGTGATAAAATTGCTATTGATTTTTCAAAATACCGTGACGATTTTTTGGCAATTATAAGTTATCTCCTTTCTTATTTGGATCCAACTCCGGAAGATGAAAAAATTGAAAGTACAGAAATGAAGGTAAAATTTCCTGGAGACGAGGAATATTTTGTAAATGATCCGTTTTCAATGGCAATAAATACGGTGAGGGGTCGAGCATTTGAAGTTTTGACATTGTTTATATATCAAGATGGTAAAAAGTTTTCTAAAAATAAAACTGTAAAAATTGATTCTGATGTAAAAAAAATATACGAGGCAGTCTTAAAGAATGAAAAGACCCGTGCTCTAATGTTTATGTTTGGACATTACCTACCGTCATTCTATTTTCGAGATAAAAAATGGATACAGGGTTTATTATTACAGATTTTTCCAAAGGAACCCGAAAAGAAACATCTCTATACAGCTACATGGGAAGGTTATCTTTCAACTAATCTTTATAAAGAGCTGTTTTTTGATCCTGATATTCAAAAGTTATATAAACAGGGCCTTGCTTTAACAGAAGCAGAATATCCAAAACAGAAACACTTTAAAGATCCTGATGAAGGTATTGCGATTCATTTTGCACTGGCCTTTATATATTTTTCAGAATTTGGTTTTAAACATAATCTATTCAAAGAATTCTGGAAAACAGAGAATTTAAAGCGTCATAAAGAATTTATTTCGTTCATCGGGCGACATTCTACTTCACGAGGAACAGCTGCCGAGTGGATCAAATATAATAAAGTTGACATGAGAAAACTTAAGAAATTCTGGGATTGGGCAATTAAATATTGTAACGCTGACGAGCTGGCTGGATTTGGTTTTTGGATCAATGTAGAACGTGGTGCATTGGATACAAAATGGCTCGCCCAGCGAGTACGTAAAACACTCGAAAAGACAAAAGGATATATTGAATGGGAATATGGATTGACGCGTTCGCTAGTGGCATTTGCTAAAGAGGCACCGAAAGATACACTAGCAATTTTGCGTGCTCATCTTCTCGAAGAAGTAGCCAAACACAAACCACAACGAACATGGTCTCATATTGATAAAGAGGTTTTGGAAACATTTAAAATGCTTTATAAAAACCCGCAAACCAAAGAAGGTGTGCGAGTGCTTATTAATGATCTTTTGCCTTATCATAACGGTCTCTTTTGGGGATTAAAATCAGTATTGGATGAAAGTAAACTCGAGAAACCAAAAACAAAATGAGAAAAGATTTTAAGAAAATAATAGAAGAAAGCGGTAATAATCTTCATATTGACACAGTTGATTTACTTGAAAGAATGCAGTGGGATGTTGATTTAAGCTCTTATTATTATGATGAAACTGCGAATAAGCCCCGAGAGATTGATATAATAGCTCAAAGAAATGTAGAGGTTATTAATGACCCTGAAAAAGAAGTAATAGACCAATTTAAATTATTTTTATTTATTGAATGTAAGTATCTTAAAAATGAAGTCGCTTTTTGGGCACGCAGAAATAATGAGGAAGAAAGCAAAGAAGCTATAATTATTGAAGGGTTAGATAAAGAATATCTTTTAGAGGGAGAAAATTTATTTAGAGAACATCACTATCTTAAAGAAAGATTTATAGGAAAACTTTATGATTCGTTTCCTAAAGAACAGGGAGCAGTTTTTAATGCTGTTACCCAACCCATTAAATCCCTTACTTTTTTTAAAGAAAGGTTTTATAAAATGGAGGTAGAGAGAGGATTAACAAAAGCCCTTTATTATCCTATTGTTGTTTACTCGGGTATAGAAGGAATATATGACATTAGAAGAAAAGAAGCTGATTTAGATAAATTAGAACTCAAAAAAGAACTAATTTTTGCTTTAAATTATTCTTATAGAAGCGTTGTGGATAATAAATTAAAAACTAACTGTTTTTATATTGATTTTATACATCAAGATAGTTTAGGAAGTTTTATAGAGGATGTTATACAAAAAGAATCATCCGAATTACGAAAGTATTTATTTTGGAAATCAAAAATGAATCCAAAAAAACAATGAATAATCAACTGATTCAAAAATCTAAAAAAATACTGGAATCTTTTGATTTAAAAGAATTAGAAAAAGCGGGCATTAAGAGAGGAAGAGCATCTTTTGGAATTAGTCATACTATTGTTACTTATCCTCCTTTTCAGGTTTGCAAGAGAATAAAAGCAGAGGAAATTTTTATTAAAGATAAAAAAATAAAGCGGGATATTGCCTTATATGCTCATATTCCTTTTTGTATCGGGAAATGTTTATATTGCCATTATATTACTTTTCCGAATCAACCCATTTCTATAACTGAACACTATTTAGAAAATCTTAAAAAATAACTTGAATTAAAATTTATAGAACAAGAGATTAAAAAAACTATGGCTTATCCACTTATTATTATAGGAGCAGGAGCATCTCATGATTATATTCATGATAATCAGGAAGATCCATTGGTATCTGAATATAAACCACCTTTGGCTGACAATTTATTCAATAGATATTTTAATGATTATATAAATGAATTTCCTGAAATGGGACAATTGCCCGGGAGTATAATTAATGCTGTAAAAAACAAACAAGGATTAGAACAATTTTTATCTGGAATAGAAAAAAGACAAAGTAATAATCCAGATAGAAGAAAGGAGCTTATAGCATTCAGATTTTATTTGCAAAGATTATTTAAGGTTATTTCTGATAAATATGGTGGAAATTCACTTAGTAATTTTCATGGTTTGATTGGTGAGATCAAAGATCATTTCGCACAGGCCTGTATTGTTAATTTTAACTACGATTTATTATTAGAACAAGCTCTTGGAATTGGAGAGTCAATCGATTCATATGTTGAAGGACAAATAAAAATTATTAAGGTTCATGGTGCTTGTGATTGGATTCATCCGTTTCGGTCTCCATATAGAAAAAGCGATAAAGATATTAGAAAATCCTATCTATATTTTTTAGAAAATACGGATCTTTTTTATAAAATAGATTCAAATCCAAATAAAGCATTTTATGTAAGAAATAATCTTTTTAATACTAATTATATGGAAAAAATAAACGATGGCACCATTTATTTTTTGTATCCAGCCATACTTTTACCATTGCCAGATAAGGAAAGTTTTGTTTGTCCTGAAAAACATGAGCTTGAATTAGAAAAAGCACTAAAACTTGTCGACAGAATATTAGTGATTGGATGGAAGGCTCAAGATGTTCATTTGATTAAAATTATGGAAGAAGAAATAGAACAGCCGGTTTTTATTACGATTGTAGCCGGAAAGAAGGATGAAATTAAAGAAATAAGAAATAGATTTAATGGTCTTAATGTAATAAAAGAAAACTCTTGCGTTGGGTTTAGTAATTTTGTAGGAAGTGAGGTGTGTGATGAGTTTTTAAACGATGAATATACACCAAAATCGTTGACGTAGTCAACAATTTACAAAAATTTTTCGGCTTATCCTCACACCTTTACCCTCACACCAATAAAATTGGTGGTGAGGGAAAATTTCAAAGAAATTTATGGTAGTGACGGGCTCGCTTGAGTTATCCACAGGACAGTGATTTTGGCTTGTGATATACTATAGTAATAAAATTCACCGAGCACATAATGCCTTATATGCTTGGTAAAGGTCGAAAGCATTTATAATAAGTTGAAATAAAAAAATAACATGATAATAAAAGATTGGTTTGACGTAACAATTGAAGCACTGAAAGATCTATTGGCAGGGTTTATTGATTTTGTCCCCCGACTTATCGGAGCGATTATTATTTTTGTGATTGGTTGGTTTATCTCTATAGCAATCGGCAAGTTAGTAGCTGAAATTTTGAAGAAAATAAAGTTCAACCAACTTTTTGAAAAAGGAGGTTGGAAAGAGGCATTAGAAAAAGCAGAAATAAAAGTAGATGTCTCAGGTTTTATCGGAGCTATTGTTAAGTGGGTTTTACTGATTGTATTCTTGTTAGCTGCTGTAGAAGTTTTAGGCCTTGTCCAGTTTGCTGATTTCCTTACCGATGTTTTGGCTTATCTGCCAAACGTAGTTGTTGCCGCCTTAATTTTTGTGGTAGCTGTAATTATTGCTGATATTTTAGAGAAAGTAGTTAGAGCAGCAGTAGAAGGAGCAAAACTGGGATATGGAAACCTTGTTGGAACAATTGTAAGGTGGTCAATTTGGGTTTTTGCAATTATGGCTATTCTCTATCAGTTGAAAATAGCTCCGGCATTAATCCAAACTATAATTACCGGTGTGATAGCGCTAGTCGTAATAGCTGGAGGTATAGCTTTTGGCTTGGGAGGAAAGGAAGTGGCAGCTGAACTACTCCAGGACTTAAGAAGAAAGCTTAGAGGATAAGAACCTTTCGCTTCGCTCAAGAACCTTGATTCGCTATTGTATAGATATATAATCTTGAATTAAGAACCTCGCCTTCGACGAGAACCTTGATTCGCTATTGTATAGATATATAATCTTGAATTAAGATTTTTTAAATTAGTTTTTCAGAAGGGCTATATAGCTTAAGTTTTAGATTTAAACAAATTCGGCCTTTCAAAAGCCGAATTTGTTTAAATATTAACAGAATTGGCTGACAAAATTGGTGTGGGGGTTGACAAAGGTTTTCAGTTTGCTAAAATTAAAAACAGATATGAAAAACCAAATAATTATTTTGAATAACTATCTGTCTTGTGTTGACAACCAAAGAAGAAATAAAGGAAGCGGTTAAATTCTGAATTTTTTGGCTTATGAGTGGAAGCCGCTTCTCAGAGCGGTTTTTTGTTAAATAGAATGAAGTTCTTTGAAAAGTAAATAAATATTAGATTAGCCAACCCTCACACCATAACAAGGATTTTCGTCAAACCCAACAGGGTTTGACGCTTAGCGAATTTGTTTCACAAATTCGCATATCCTTATTTGGTCGTGAGGGCCAACCCTTCATCTAAGATTTTAGGTGAAGGGCTAAAACCTTTATACCTTTTTATAGGTATAAAGCCCGGCAGGATTCGAACTGTCATCAACTTTAGAAGCGAAAGAATGGGTTAAGTTCGAGGAGCGACGACGAAGGAGTGTTAGAATAACACTTCAAGGAGGAGTCCCGATATTTTGCTTTGCAAAATATCGTGGATCCGCGATTGCGAAGCAATCGGGACAACGAAGAAATTGGCCTATTATTTCACTTCCCTTATGGGGCGGGCGAATTTTATCCAGCTTCTGTGTTGTTCGTCGCTTATGTGCTTATCAGCACACTTCACTTCTCGCGCCTTGAATCTGAATAAAATTCGCTCCGCTAAATTGATGCTAGTTCGAATCCTACCGGGCAAAGATAAGAATTGCATTTTAAGGGCAAATGGTGGATGCCTCGGGATATCAAGGCGATGAAGGACGTGGCGTGACTGCGAAAATCCTCGGATAGGTGTTTAGCAACCTTTGATCCGGGGGTCTCCGAATGGGGAAACCCAATCGTATTTAATACGATTATCCCGTCAATGACGGGAAGCGAACCCGCTGAAGTGAAACATCTCAGTAAGCGGAGGAAAAGAGAAAAACTTTTTATTCCCTTAGTAGCGGCGAGCGAAAAGGGAAGAGCCCAAACCCCGTCTTCTAAGCTCGTGGAATAACGCATTATTTAATAAAAATTAAGATGCGAGATATTAAAATATATTAAGTTCGACGAGCATAGAAGGCGGGGGGTTGTAAGGAGGTAGTGTCTGGAGTCCCGCTTAGCGGGACTGCGGAGGGAGAGCATTTAGATAAAGTTTGGTTAGGAGAAACACCCTGGAAAGGGGTACCATAGAGGGTAATAGTCCCGTATCTGAAAATCACTTTATGCTCCTTGCTATCTTACTTGAGTACCACGGGAAATGAAAACCCTGTGGGAAGCAGGCCGGACTAATCGGCCAAGGCTAAATACTTCGATATCTCCGATAGTGAACCAGTACCGTGAGGGAAAGGTGAAAAGTAGGGGGATGACCCCGGTGAAATAGAACCTGAAACCATTTTGTCCACAAGGAGTCGGAGCCCGTAAGGGTGACGGCGTGCCTATTGAAGAATGAGCCAACGAGCCCTCGCACTTTCTTTGTCTAAACGGTTCCGCCGTGAAGGCACAGGGAAACCAAGTGTTAAAAGCGCGTTTTTAGAAAGTGCGGGGAACCCGAAGCCAAGCGAGCTTGCCATGGCCAGGGTAAACCCCGCCGAAAGGTGGGGGGAGGCCCGAACCCGTGAGCCGTGCAATACTCTGGGATGAGCTGTGGTAAGAAGTGAAAAGCTAACCGAGCTTGGTAATAGCTGGTTCTCCCCGAAATAGCTTTAGGGCTAGCATCCAACACTTTTGCGGAGGTAGAGCACTGAATGGAATATCGTGGGTTTTTCCCAGGTATCCCAATCAAACTCCGAATGCCGCAAAATAAAAAGTGCTGGGTAGTCAGACTATGGGGGCTAAGCTCCATAGTCAAAAGGGAAACAGCCCAGATCTTCATCTAAGGTCCCTAAACTGAGCTAAGTGTTTTAAAGGAGGTAGAATTCCTCTGATAGCTAAGAGGTTAGCTTAGAAGCAGCTATCCTTTAAAAAGTGCGTAACAGCTTACTAGCTAAGGAATTTTGCGCCAAAAATTTACGGGACTCAAGCTCAGTACCGAAGATAAGACTAAGCACATAACTTGTTATGTGCTTAGGGTAGGGGAGCGTCTTTAGTGCCGTGAAGCCCACGACGTAAGTCGGGGTGAAGCGCTAAGGAGTGAGAATGTTGGCATGAGTAACCGCAATGCGGGTGAAATCCCCGCACACCGAAAGCCTAAGGTTTCCTTGGCAATGACAATCATCCAAGGGTTAGGCGGACCTAAGTCCACGACCGAAAGGTCAGGACGATGGACAGCCGGTTAATATTCCGGCCCCCAAATACTTTTCTGAAGAGTGACGCAGTTTAGTAATCTGGGCGGATTATTGGATTTCCGTTGCTAATTTAAGGTTTTCCAAGAATTGGCAAAATGCTTCTCTTCGGAGGGGCAAATTCAGACGAGCAAGCTGCCTAGAAAAACTCCTAGGGTTAAAAGTATTTGGTCCGTACCGCAAACCAACACAGGTAGGCAGGCATAAGAGCGCTAAGGTGAACGAGTGAAAGCTCTTGAAGGAACTCGGCAAAAAAGCAGGCGTAACTTCGGAATATGCCTTGCCCCGCCTTAGGCGGGGCCGCAGCGAAAGTACCTCTGGCGACTGTTTATCAAAAACACAAGTCCCTGCTCAACTCGTAAGAGGATGTATAGGGGCTGAGGCCTGACCAGTGCTGGAACGTTAACCTCGCCGGTCCTTATCTTTTAGATAAGGGCTGAGTGAGCGAAGCGCCAGTAAACGTCGGCAGTAACTATAACTGTCCAAAGGTAGCGTAATCTCTTGCCGGGTAAGTTCCGGCCCGCATGAAAGGCTTAACGACTGGAGGACTGTCTCCAAGAGCAGCTCGGTGAAAATGCAATACCGGTAAAGATGCCGGTTACCTGCGGCTAGACGGAAAGACCCCGGGAGCTTTACTGTAGTTCAGATATTGGATTTTGGTTTTGGATGCGTAGTGTAGAAGGGAGACTTTGAAATCCGCCTTTCGGGACGGATGGAGTCGTCAATGAAACACCTTTCTTTCAAATCCTCAATTCTAACCCCGCCTTAGGCGGGAAACAGTGTCTAACGGGCAGTTTAAGTGGGGCACTTGCCTCCTAAAAGGTAATGGAGGCGTTTAAAGGTCGGCTAGCTCCGGATGGAAATCGGAGTGATCGGGCAAAGCCACAAGCCGGCTTTACAGCGAGACGGTTATGTCGAGCTGTTGGGAAACCAGAACTTAGTGAACCGACGGATTTTAATAGAAAATCCGAAGATCATCAGCTAAAAGTTACCCCGGGGATAACAGGCTAGTAGGGCCCGAGAGTTCACATCAACGGCCCTGTTCGGCACCTCGATCAGATAGCCGAGGTCGAGGTAAAATCGACTCATAACGGTGAAGGTCATATACTTAAAATTAACCCAGCGATATGGTATAATAATAGTATATGATTAATACCGTGGGAAGCGAGCACATAAAGCGTTATGTGCTTCGCCCCGTAACGACTGGATCTTTGCGTTATCGTGCAAAGTGAAGATAGCACTTTTTAAACGTGTTATAATACGTCGATATCTATTAACCAAAATAGATAAAGGTATAGTCTGTGCCATTAGTAATAATGGAATAACATGGTCGGCTCAACGCATCCTGGGGGTGAAACCGCTCCCAAGGGTTTGGCTGTTCGCCAATTAAAGCGTTACGCGAGCTGGGTTCAGACCGTCGTGAGACAGGTTGGTCCCTATCTACCGCAGGCGTCGAATCTTGAGGGGAGTTGGTCCTAGTACGAGAGGACCGGACTGAACTGACCTCTGGTCTACCAGCTGTTCTGCCAAGAGCATTGCTGGGTAGCTACGTCGGGAAGGGATAAGCGCTGAAAGCATCTAAGCACGAAGCCCACCCCAAGATTAGGATTCATAGATTCCTCGAAGATTACGAGGTTGATAGGCTGTAAGTGTAAGCCCGGTAACGGGTTCAGCTGAGCAGTACTAATAAATCATACTCTTTTCTTATCCTTTTATTTTATCTTATAAAAAAGTTATGGAGGTTTGGCCCTTCGCCCAAGACCTTAGATTTCATCAACATTGTGGGCAATGTAAGGGGTCTATACTGGGAGTGCTCCACCCGATCCCATTTCGAACTCGGAAGTGAAATCTCTCAAGGCCGATGATAGTGGTTTTTCCGCGAAAGTAGGTAGGTCCCTTACATTGCTCACAATGCTCACAATTTTTTTCAATAAAAACAGCCCCTGTGGTTTAAATAAACCATAGGGGCTTTTGAGTTCCGTAAGCGGCATTAGACCTTTCTTTATGATTCTTGCCGCTAGGCCGGCGCCGGGGATCAGACCAAGACAAATAGACGCATGAACGAGCTTCTCGCAATCATAAGCTTGTCACCTCCTTTCAGCGCGACGGTTGTGCGCGGCGAACTCTAAATGATATTATATTGTGAATGTCCTATATTAAACATATTATCATATATTTTAAAACTTGTCAATAGTTGTTTACTAACTTTCATTTTGGCTTAATTTGGGGTAAAATAGAACATAATATGAAGTTCTCTTCTAAAAAAAGTAAACTTTTAATCGGGGTTCTTGTCCTGATTTTAGTTATTTTTTTATTAAATATCTTTCAGAAAAATGTAAGAAGTTTTTTTTATTCTGTTTCTGCTCCAATTCAAAAAGTTCTTTGGGGAGTAGGGGATAGGGTAGCTGATTTTTTTGGAGCAATTATTAAAATAAATAGTTTAAAAAACGAGCTCGATGAAGAGAAGCTTGAAAACCAAGAATTACTTTCCCAAATTGTTACTTTAAGAGAGCTAAAAAAAGAAAACAAAGTTTTAAGAGAGGCCTTAGAAATTGAACTTCAAAAAGAATTTAAGCTTGCTTTTGCTCAAATAATCGGCAAAGATATTTCTCAAGATTCCATTTTAATTGATAAAGGGTCAGAAGATGGTATTTCAGAGAATATGCCAGTAATTACCCAGCAAAAAGCCCTGGTAGGAAAAATCAGCGAAGTTTATAAAAATCTATCTAAAGTAATGCTTATTTCAGATAAAAAAAGTTCTTTTGATGCTAAGATTTCTGTTTCGGATGAGGAAGAAAAAGACATTCCTGGAGTTGTAAAAGGCAAGGGGAACTTCAAAATTATGTTTGATCTTGTTCCCCGGGAAGAAGAGGTTTCCAGGGGAGAGATTGTCAGCACTACTGCTCTCGGTGGAGTTTTTCCAAAAGGACTTTTAGTTGGGCAGGTTAAAGAAGCTAAAAAAACTGATGTTGAGCCATTTCAGGAAATAGAAATTGAATCTGCTTTCGATATTAAGAATATGGAAACCATTTTTGTTATTACCGAGTTCTAATATGCTCAAGAAAATTTTGTTTTCAATTATATTGTTTTATTTCTTTGTTTTACTCCAAACCAGTTTTTTGGTTCATTTTAGTATATGGGGGATTATTCCCAATTTTATTTTAATTTTAGTAATTTTCTGGAATTTCTTTGAGAACTCAAAAAAATTTTTAGGACTGCATAATGCTTTAATTGGAGGATTTTTTTTAGATATATTCTCCAATAGGATAATTGGTTTTTATATTCTAATTTTGTTAGCCATAGCTGTTTTTATCAAATTGGTTATTAAAAAACATGTTAGAATTCCCTTTATCGAGAAAAATTAAAAACAAAAGGGAAGAGATTGAACCCCAGGAAGCTTTCTTAGACCAGCTTGCCAAAAAAAGAGAAGCAGAGTTTGGTATTTCTGAGAAAAAATTTGAAGTTCCTCTTTCAAGAAAAATCCTCAAAGGGTTTTTATTTTTTGTTATAGTTTTATTTCTTATTCTTTTTGCTAAAACTTTCCAGTTCCAAGTTTTAGAAAATGAAAAATTTTCAGCCGCAGCTGAAGAGAACAAATTTATAATTCATTCAATTAGAGCAGAAAGAGGAGTAATTTATGACAGTCAGGACAACCAGTTAGTTTTTAACAGGCCAAGTTTTGATTTGATTCTTGATAAAAGAAATCTCCCTGAATCAGAGTCCGAAAAAATAGAAGCTTTAAAAGAGGTTTCTGATATTATTGGAAAAAATATTGAAGATTTAGAGAATAAAATCAATGAAGAAGAGAATCAAATAGTTTTAATTTCAGAAAATCTTGATCTCCAAACATTAATTTTACTTGAAACAAAAATTGATAATCTTCTTGGTTTTGAAATTCAGCAAAACGCTATTAGAAATTATATTGACGGTAAGAGTTTCAGCCATCTTATTGGTTATACCGGAAAAATAAACGCAGAAGAACTAAAAGAAAATCCTGAAGCTTATTCAATTTTTGATTATGTAGGGAGAGATGGTCTTGAGAAATTTTATGAAGAAGTTTTAAGAAAAAATCCGGGCAAACTCCAAATTGAAAGAGACGTTCATGGTAATCTATTATCAAAAGAAATAATTTCTTTGCCCGAATCTGGGAATAGTTTAGTTTTGTGGCTGGATTCTGATTTACAGAAGAAAATTGAAGAAGTTTTAAAAAGGACTCTTTTAAACATCGGGGGGCAGAAAGCAGTAGGTATAGCTTTGAACCCTAAAACTGGTGGAGTAATTGCTTTAGTGGACCTTCCAGGTTTTGATAATAATCTTTTTAGTAAAGGAGCTGACCCAGAAGCTCTTGAAAACTTGCTGACAGACCCAAAAGAACTTCTTTTCAACCGGGCAATTTCGGGGCTATATCCAATTGGTTCAACCATCAAACCTTTAATTGCTTCAGCGGCCCTGGAAGAGGAAATAGTTTCGCCTCTGAAAAAATTTGACTGCCAGGGAAAAATCACCATCCCTCATCGGTATGACCCAGAAATTATTTATGAACATAGAGATTGGCGGATTCACTATGCGACTGATATCAGAAAAGCAATTGCTGAATCTTGTAATGTTTATTTTTATACTATTGGCGGGGGCTATAAAGATCAAGAAGGGTTAGGACCTTCAAGAATTAAAAAATATCTTGAGTTTTTTAACTGGGGAAGCAAAACCGAAATTGACCTTCCCGGAGAAGCAAAAGGGCTTATTCCTTCTCCTGATTGGAAAAAAGAGGTTAAAAAAGAAAACTGGTGGGATGGTGATACTTATAATCTTTCTATTGGCCAGGGCGATATTAAAGTTACTCCTCTTCAGGTAGCTACTGCTTTTGGGGCTATAGCTAATGGGGGAACGCTTTTTAGACCCAAAGCTGCTAAGGAAATTGTTGATAAAGAAAAAAATCTGATTGAAGAAATCAAACCAGAAATTTTACGAGAAAACTTTATTGGCCCGACAAATCTTCAAATTGTTAGAGAGGGAATGAGAAGGGCAGTCACCGGAGAAGCCAGTCCTTACGCTTCGGCTGTTTTATTAAATTCTTTACCGGTCTCATCTGCTGCTAAAACAGGAACCGCCCAAACCCCAAGACCTAATTATTATCACAACTGGATAACTGTTTTTGCTCCTTACGACGACCCCCAAATTGTTTTAACTATTATGATTGAAAATGTCAAAGAAGCTCATGTTGTTTCTTTGCCGGTAGCAAAAGAAATTTTAAACTGGCATTTTACCAGGTAACTAATTTATTCAAATGCGTATTACTTTTATTTATCCAGATGTAGCTTCAGATGATCCTATTTACAGCGGCTATTTTCATCATGGCATTGCTTCTTTGTCTGCTGTTTTAAAAAAGACCGGTCATGAAACTTCTCTTATTCAATTTACTAAAGAAATCTCAACCAAAGAATTCCAAGAAAAGATAAAAGTTTTAAAGCCTGATCTGATTAGTTTTTCTTCTACTACTCATGTATTTGCTTTTGTTCAAAAGTATGCTGCTGCTGCCAAGGAAATAGTTAAGACCCCTATTATCTGCGGAGGAGTTTATCCAACCCTTTCTCCGGAAGTCGTTCTAAAAGATGAAAATATTGACATGGTTTGTCGAGGAGAAGGCGATATAGCTTTGGTAGAACTTTGTCAAAAACTTGAAAAAGGGCAAAACATTGAAGATATTAAGAACATCTGGGTTAAAAAGGGAGGAAAGGTTTATAAAAATAAAATTAGACCACTTATTTTAGATCTTGATAGTCTTCCTTTTCCTGACCGAGAAATTTTTGATTATCCTAATCTTAATCTAGAAAAACGAGGTATTGGTACATTTATGTTCTCTCGGGGTTGCCCTTATCAATGTTCTTTTTGTTGCGAAAGCACCTTAAGCAAACTTTATCCTAATCCTCAAAATTACTTTCGTTTTCGTTCTCCCGAATCAGCTGTAGAAGAAATAAAAAAAACAGTTAAAAAGTATCCTTTTATCAAATTTATTCGCCTCGATGACGACTTACTCTTCGCCAGAAAAGAATGGGTTAGAGAATTTACTCAGCTTTATCAAAAAGAAGTAGGACTTCCTTTTTCAACCGACTTAAGAGTTAATTTAGTTGATGATGAACTTTTAACCCTTCTTAAACAAGGTGGGGGATATCTTTTAAGGTTTGGGGTGGAATCTGGAAATGATTTTATTTTAAAAGAGGTTTTAAATAAAGGTATAACAGTTAAACAAATTAAAAAGGCCTTTAAACTAGCGAAAGAAAAAAAAATTAAAACTCAGGCCTATAATATGGTGGGCTTGCCATATGAAAGAGCAAAAGAAATCTTAGAAACTATTAAACTAAACGCTCAGATTGAGCCTGATATTTCGGTTGTTTCTATTTTTTATCCTTATCAAGGGACTTATCTCTACGAACTTTGTCGAGAGGAAGGTTTTTTAGAAAAGGAGGAAGATTTAAAAATTCCCAAAAATTATTATTCTTATTCAGTTTTATCTCTTCCAACTATTCGCAAAGAACAGATTGAGTTATTTTCTCGGTATTTTCACCTTCTACAATTTTTCTATCAATTATTGTACAAGTCCTATTTTTTACAACCTTTAATTTTTTTCCTTGATAAATTCTTTAGTTTTAAATATAGCCCGGAAGTAGTAAAAGTTACTTTAGATCCTTTAAGGTCAGTGATAAGATCAATAAGACGGGGAGTTTTCCCAACCAAGACCTTTGATTCAGAAGCTCTTGGTAGAAAGCAGGAAAAAGTTTGACATTTTGATAACAAAACAGGCATAATTAAGTATGAAATCCATTACTAAAAGTTTGGATAAGAAATTTAAGTTTATCAAACCAGGAGAAGTTCGAACAAGGTTTGCCCCTTCTCCAACTGGGTTTTTGCATGTTGGTAGCGCCAGAACTGCTCTTTTTAATTATCTTTTTGCTAAAAAAAATAAAGGAACCTTTATTTTAAGGATTGAAGATACTGATGCTGCCAGGTCTAATCCTAAATTTGAAAAAGATATTATTGAAGGTTTAAAATGGCTGGGTATTAATTGGGACGAAGGTCCTTATAGGCAGAGTGAAAGGGGAAATATTTATGCCAAATATTTGGAAAAACTATTAAAAGAAAGTAGGGCTTATTATTGTTTTTGTTCTGTCAAGGACTTAGAAGCCCAAAGACAAGAACAGATGAGTAGGGGATTACCCCCTTGTTATAATGGAAAATGCGCTAAACTTTCTCAAAAAGAAGTTAAGGAAAATTTAGCTGAAGGAAAAAAATCTATTATTAGATTTAAAATTCCTCCGAAAAAAGTAGAATTTAATGATATAATTCGGGGCAAGATAGAGTTTGATGCTAAACTTATTGGCGATGTTTCCATTGCCAGAGATTTAACCACTCCTTTGTATAATTTGGCTGTGGTTATAGATGATTTTGAAATGAAAATTAGCCATGTAATCAGAGGAGAAGACCTTTTGCCCAATACCCCAATCCAAATTCTTTTACAAGAAGCCCTTGGTTTTCCCCAGCCAGAATATGGGCATTTGCCTTTAATTTTAGGCCCGGATAGAAGCAAATTAAGCAAGCGGCACGGAGCAGTATCTATCACTGAATACCAAAAAGCAGGATATCTGCCAGAGACAATAATTAATTTTTTAGCTTTTTTAGGATGGAACCCAGGAACTGAAAGGGAAATTTATTCCTTAGCTTCCTTAATAAAAGAGTTCTCCACAGAAAGGGTCCAAAAAGGAGGAGCAATTTTTAATATTAAAAGACTGGACTTCTTAAACGGCTTTTATATCCGCCAAAAATCTCCAGAAAAATTAACAGAACTATGTCTTCCTTACTTAGTTCTAGAGGGGTTGATAGAGCCCATCTTAAAATCAGAGCAGTATCCACCTGCTTACGGAGGAATAACCATCTCCCAAGCCTTTAAAATTGCTGACTCTAAGGAAGAAATAAACTTTGATTATCTTAAAAATGTTATTGCGATATATCAAGAGAGATTAAAAAAACTTTCTGAAATTACTGAATTAACTGATTTCTTTTTCAAGGGTAAATTAGATTATGAAAAAAAGCTTCTTCAATGGAAAGATATGACTGACGGAGAGATTACAAATTCCCTTGACAAATTAGTAGAATTATTGTCTAAAATAAAAGAGGGAGATTGGAGTAAAGAAAATTTAGAGAATATTTTAACACTTGAGGCAGAAAAAATAGGCCCGCTCGCCAACGGGGCAGGGGATAGGGGAAAGATTTTATGGCCTCTCAGAGTAGCTCTAACTGGAAAAGAAGCTTCAGCCGGTCCTTTTGAGATTGCTGAAATCTTAGGTAAAGAGAAAACCTTAAAAAGAATAAAAGAGGCGAGAGAACTATTAAAATAAAAATTATGAAATATTTATTATCTTTTTTAACAATCGGTCTTTTATTAACTATTGCTGTCCCTGTTTCTTTTGCTCAAGAATCACCAATGTCCGAAGCGCCAGAAACCTTAGAAGAAGCAAAAACAATAGGGGAAAGAATTTTAAAAGATCTGCCAGAAGCATTAAAAAAGCCCTGGCAGGAAGCTTTAGCAATCTGGGACAGAATGTTAGGTTGGTTTAAAAATATTATTTCAGTTTGGTTTCGAGAGATTTGGTATAACATCAATTCTTTCTTGGGAGAAGAGGTCGAAAGAAGGAAACCAGAGATTGAAGAAGAATTCGAAAAGGAAAAACAAGAAATGAGAGAAGAAATCCCTAAAGTCGGTAAATCCCTCTGGCAAAGACTCAAAGAATTAATAAAATAGGTAAGGTGCGACATTTAATCTTTGACATTTTCGAGATAAAAATATATAATATAACGAATATCGCTCTTTTAAAATGAAGAGGTAAAATATAGTAAATGAAAAAGAAAGAAAAATTTATATCCAGACTTAAGAAAAGGAGAAAAAAATGTTTAAGAATTTTACAGAAATTGTGCTCTCAAACGAGAAAGTTTTTTTACTGACAGTATTGCTATTGTTTAATGGTGTTTTCTGGATTGGTGTATTTATTTATGGATTTGTTCGTGCTCTCAAAAATCGTACTCTCAAAAAAAATAGTTTTATTGTTATTAATAAAAAAGGAAATAGGTGTTTCATAAAGGAATTCTTTGGAGAATCCAAGGAACTCTTTGAAGAATCCTTTTCCGCTATCTTGGGTGTAAGTGCGATACAAGGATTTTTTTCTTGTTGCATGATTTTTATGGCAATAGATGATGTTTTAGGTAAGTGTTTGTTCATTTTTCCAGCAGGCCTCCTGTATCTAATCATTCTTATGGAGATTTATCATAAAATTAATTATTTATTCTTTTTTTTCGGTTTTTCTCTTTTTTCTCCGCTACGGTTTCTTTTTTCTCCGCCACAATTTAATCAAATAAAAAGAGGGTTTTAAAAAAGCCCTCTTTTTTCATTATTATATATTTTTAATAGGGAAGAGAGGTTTTTTTTCCACTTGACAGGGGTTTTTCTACCCTTTATTATATAAGTAGGAAGTGAGTATAATAACCCTTACACTCATAATAATATGCTAAAATCTTCTAAGTCCGTAATAGACCATATTCCCAACTTTTTAGATTACTGCCAAAAAAAGGGTCTTTCTATAAACACTCAAAAGAACTATCAGCGCTACCTTCGAAAATTTATCTCTTGGTTAAAATATAAGAAATTAGAAGATATAAAACCCCATGAATTAACTGCTGAAAATATCTGGAATTACCACTTATATTTATCCCGTAATATAGACCCAAAAACAGGTAAATCTCTTAAAAAGACCACTCAGAACTACTATCTAATAGCCCTGAGAGCCCTTCTAGGCTATTTTTCAACCAAAGACGTGAGTCTCGCTCCCAGCAGATAAAATAGCCCTTCCTAAGCTCAAAAATAAGGGGAAGTTAGAAAATAATTTATTAAGCTTAGAACAGTTAGAAAAATTAATCTCTTTACCCAATACTAAGACAGAATCAGGTTTAAGAGATCAAGCTATACTAGAAGTCTTGATTTCTTCAGGTTTAAAAGTAACCCAATTAATAAATCTCAATAGAGGCAATTATAAGGATGTTTATCTATCCCAGCAGGCTTTTAACTTAATTAAAAGATATCTAAACACCCGTACAGATGATAATAAAGCATTATTTATAAACTATAGGGCGCGAAAAAGTGCAAATAGGCGTTTAACTGCTCGTTCTGTAGAGAGAATCATTAATAAATATGGGAGATCACTTCGTCTCCCTTTTTCGCTCACCCCCGAAATTTTACGTTGGGCCCTTGCAATTGCTCTTCTAGATAAAGAAAAAAAACCAGAGGTAATTCGAAAACCTCACACTCATCTATGTTTTTTAGTAAAAAATTATACATATAACAGAAATACAAATTTAAGAAATGGTTTAGAAAAAGAATTCCCCCTTAGTTGGCATTCTATCGAAGCTGATATTAATAAAGAAACAATATGGCTTAAAAATAATATCCCGGTTTTACCTGGTAGTTATAAAGCAAATCCCCCTTTATTAAATTGCGACGACTGTATTTTACGAAAAATAGCAATTTTAATTGTGAATGGAAGGATTAAAGCTACTGAGTATAATACTAGAAATACTCAAAATATGTGGAACAATCTTTCTAACAATTTAAATATTAAAAATAAAACTTATCATGGAAAACAATAGCATAGAAAAATGATGGATACTATTTATGAATATTTTAAAACGGGAAATTATAAAGTAATCCTAGAGCCAATTTTAAATTACGGAAGGGCTGATTTAGGAGTTTATCTTGGCCCAAAAGAAACAATCTATGTTGAAGTAGGCACAGTATCTTTATATAAACTCTGGTTCAATCTTTTAACAATGAAAAACATTATTTTTTTAATTATCCCTTCAGAAGATAAAATAATTGAATTAAAAAATTAATTACTATGAAAAATTTACAGTTGCCATATTTAGATGACTTTCTTTTAAATCTAAGATCAAATAATTACTCCGAAGAAACCATATACAATTACGAACGAGACCTCGGGGTATTTCAGGATTTTCTAAATGAAATAAATATTGAATTTAAAAAAATTGATAAAAAAACCATTCTTAATTATAAAGCTTATCTTATCTCTCAAGACCGAAAAACAGCAAAAAAACAAAAAGGAAAGAAAAAACTAAGTGGTTATTCTATAAATCGAATGCTTTCCGCGTTAAGATCATATTTTAAATTTTTGATAGACATGGATTACGAATCACCCCTGTCTCCAACTAGTATAGAATTAGTTAAAACGGTCAAAAAACATCCCCGAGTTTCTGAATTTGAGGAAATAGTAAATTTAATTGAGTCCCCTATAAAATTTGAAAAAAACAAAACCGTTGCTTTAAGAAACCGAGCGGTGCTGGAGGTGTTATTTTCCACCGGAATGAGAATTTCCGAATTAATAAATCTTAAAAAAAATCAAATTGATAAAACAGGACGAATTTTTATTATGGGTAAAGGAAAAAAAGAAAGATTTGTTTACCTTACCCCCCGAGCCCAAAAACATATTAAGAATTATTTGGAAGTACGTGGCAATATTGACTCTCCTTATCTATTTGTTCCTTATCGAGGTAAAAATATTCATAACAAAGATAAAAAAATATCTCCGAATTATTTACAAGGAAAAGTTAAAAGATATCGAGAACTTCTAGGTATCAACATTCCTACTTCCTGTCATTCAATTCGTCACGCCTTCGCAACTTATTTAGCTGAAAGCGGTGCAAATCCAGCTGCTATCCAAATTCTTTTGGGTCACGAATCTTTAGACACTACCACCCGCTACGTCCATGCTTCTGATAGATATGCTGAAAAAATTCATCGAAAATATCATCCGTTAAAAGAATAAAAAAGACCCAATATTTTGGGTCTTTTTCCTCCGGCAGAGGCCTTAATTAGTAACGATAGCAATTCTTTCCTGCTCTCTTATTTGTTTCTCTTCTTCAGCCCTTGCTATAATTGCCAGTAAGTCAACGTAGACGGGCATTTGTTTTCCTACTTCTCGAATAAATGCATCTCTGGCAGCTTCCGCATTTGGCATTGCTCCAAAGCGGATTTTATTTTCTGGAGCGTGCCTGGGTCTGTAACTGCGAGTAACCACTCTTAGAAAATCTTTCCTCTCGGTGTATATTTTTTCTGAAAGAACGTCCAAAAGCTCATTAATGTGTTGCCAAATTTCAGTTGTCAGCAATTTAACATCGCCAGACACCTTTTGCCAATACTTAACCAATTCCTCATACTCTCTACTTCCGACTATTTCAGCTACAACTTCTTTAGCTTTCATTTTAAAGCCTCCTTTCTTCTTTATATCAATGATTTAGTTTTTAATTTACTGCCTGCATTATAACATCGTTATCTAAATTTGTCAATGGTTTTAAGAGACGGGTTATATTAAATGTCGCACAATATAATTTGGCTGCCTAACTAAAAAACGCCGTAACGGCGTTTTTTTAGTATTCCTCTTCATCGTATTCCAGTTCTTCTTGTCCGCTCTCTTCTTTATATTTGTCTAACTCATCAATCTGACCTGATTCATCATACTCATCCAGATGCTCGTCTTGATGAGGAAAGTTTGGTATTCTCTGCGACATTTTATTATTAGCTCACCCTTAAATTTTGTTTCCCAAAATTTAAGGGGCTTGCTTATTTTTTATAAAAAGTTCTTACCTTAATAATTATTATAGATGTTCTACATAATTACGGCACTCGGTCTAAAAAGAAAAATAAATTTTTCTTTTTTTTCCTCGCTTGTAATTATAAACATAATATATCAGCCAAAAATATTGTCAACCCTTCACCTTCCGGTAGCTATTAAGCATAAATATCACTCAACTGTCCATTTTATCCACAGCTATTATAGGAGGTGAAGGGTTAGATAGCAGTTATTAACACCCCCCTACAAAAATTACTTCAAAATTTTCACCACTCCCCTATTTGCATCCACCTCAACTAAATCTTTGTCTTTTAACACTTTGGTGGCGATTCTAGTCCCAACAATACATGGTATCTTGAACTCCCTAGAGATGATTGCTGCGTGGGAAGTAATACCCCCTTCATCTGTAACAATAGCTGAAGCTTTTTTAACTATGCGAACCATATTGGGCTGAGTCATACCGGTAATTAAAACCTCCCCTTTCTTGAAATTTTTAATAGCATTCTGAATTTCAGAAATATTCCCTATGCTTACCAATCTAGCTCTTCCCTGAACCACACCGGTATTAGCTATCTGCCCCTTTAATTCCTTAGTATCTTTTATTTCAAAAACATATCTTAAATCTTTATTTTTTACTCTTAAAGCAAGTTTGCCACAATAAAATTTCAATTTCCCATCCTTTAGCCATAAAATATAGATATTTTTCCTTCGTTCTATTTCTCTCTTTTCTATTCTTTTACCTCTCTCTAAAAAATTTCTTACGTCTTCATAGCGAAAGGTTATAAAAAAATCTGTTATTGAAATTCCTATTCTTTTAGCAATCTCTGATAAAAAAGATAATCCAGTAAATTCTCCCCCACCCCAAGCAGATTTAACACTTAATCTCTCTTGGGTGCTTTTTTTTAAAAGCCAAGCTAAATAAATAATTTTTTTATCATATTTTAGTTTCTTTAAAACTTTCTTTTGTTGTTTTTTAAGCTTTACTATCTCTTTTTTAATATCTTTTAATTCTTTTCTTAAAACCCTTGGCTTCTGCTCTATAAAATATTTTATTCTTTCTTCCAAAAACTGAATTGCTTTCCTATTATTAAAAGTAAACCAAAAAAGCCAAGGATGTTTTCTAGCATGTTTCACCAAAGCAGCTTTTGTATCAAAATTCGGCTTTTCTTTTTTTCTAAGAACTATTTCAATCAAATCTATTTTTTCTTTTTTAATTTCATCTAAAAGAGCTGGTGTAGTTAAGATAATAAAATACTTATCAACTTTTTTGATTTTTCCTAATTTCTTTATCAAAAGCTCTCTTAATTTTTGCTCAGGATATTTTAAAACTTCTGGCCGAGAAGGACAAAAATAAGCCAGGAGTTTCTCTATATGCCAGAACCATTCTTTAAATAAGCCCCATAGTTCCTTATTACTATATTTTTTTACTTCTTTTTCTAAGGGAAGTTTTTTTACAAATTTCTGATATGTCTCTCTTGCCTCTTTTGAATTTTTAAAAAGTTTAGCAGAAAAATTCTTATTAAATAACTTCTTACCTTTTTCTGAATTAAACTCGCATTCCTTCTCTAAACAATAACATTCGGCAGTTCCTTTTTCAGAAATAATAAATCCATTTTTATATTGGTTGCCGAGAATATTTCGAAATTCTGAAAATTTCTTCAATGTCATTTCCATAATAAACATTGATGATTTAATATCACCAAAAAGAAATCTATATTCTTCTTGTTTTCTCATAAGCTCTTGACAAGATTATAGCTTGGGTGTATAATATAGGTAGTACAGTGAAAATATAATATGGAATGAAATGAAAGGAGAATTCCGATGATTAAGAAAGTGTTGTGTGTATGCAAGGGCGATGGCGACAGAAGCCCAATGATGGCTGGGGCTCTCGAGATGTATCTGGATAATACTATTCCAGGTGGTCAAACTTGCGAGATAGATTGCGAGAGTGCCGGGATACTGGAAATCGCCGATAAGGGCGGTTGTGCATCTCCTCTAATGATTAAGGCGGCAAGGCGGATTGGTATTCAACTTTCATCTCATGAAAGACGTTGGGTCAAATCGTTGAACATCAGCGATTACGACCTTTTCGTCTGTGTAGACGAGGAAGTGGCCGCTTATGTGATTGATCTCGGCGCAGACATAAAAAAAGTCTGTAATGCCCAAATCAGTAATCCCTGGCCATCAACGTTTCAGAGAGATCTGGATGATACTGCCGAAAGAATCATGGGAGCAATGTTCCGTGTTGTTACTCGGTACTTTTCCTCCGAGTAAAACCACAAATGCCGTTTATAAGCCCAGTTGCAACAATGTTTGCAATTGGGCTATTTTTTTATTTCTTTTTCAATTTTTTAATAACTCCTTTATTAGCATCAACTTCCACTAAATCCCCTTCTTTGAATATCTGTGTTCCAAAATGTGTGCCAACAATACACGGTATCTTGAACTCCCTAGAAATGATTGCAGCATGACTTAACATTCCTCCTTCATCAGTAACAATCGCTCCGGCTTTACTTGCAATATCCATAATAGCTGGCTGAGTCATTCCAGTGAATAAAATTTCTCCCTTCCGAAAATTTTTCCTTAGCTCTCTTGTTTTTTCCATATTGTTAGGTGGAAGCATCCTAGCTATACCTCTTGTTTTCCCAGGATAAGCAGCTATTCCTTTTATTTCTTCTCTATCTTTTATAGCGTATAAATCCTTGAGTTCTCTCTTAGCAATTTCTTCTGCCTTTTTTCCTGATATATATATTGCTTTTCCGTTTTTCCACAATCCAACAAAACACTCTTTTCTTTTTTTTATCTCATCTGAAGGCAAGGGTTTTCCGTTAAGCAAATTTTTAACGTCTTTAATAAGATAATATTTGCTAATATCAGTCAAAGATTCTTTGCTCCTTTGAGCTATTTCATTAACAAGTTTTATCTTGTAAAAATCTAATCCTGCCCAGCATGATTTAACTCTCATCCTATATGTTGCTATTTTCTGAAAAAGATCAACTAATTTCTTCCTATCTCTGTGCTCTTTGAGAAGTAACTCCTGTTTCTTTTTAATTTTTTTCTTTTCACTTACAAAATCAAACTCTTGAGGATGTTTTTTATCAAAATTATACCGTTGAGTTAAGGTTTCAATCGCATCATCAAGGGTATAATGACTCATCACGGCCCAAGGGTATTTCTTTGCATGGTTTATCAATCCTTTCTTTGAATAAGATTTTGTTAAAAGCTTCTGCCAGTCAAGAGTTTCTTTATTTGCTAAATCTAATTCTGTTGGTGTCATTAAAAGAGTTGCCTCTTCATCTGTAAAAGTTTTTTTAAGCTCTTGAACCAAACGATGTGTTCCTTCTGCCTGACTTGACCTAAAGTAGCTTATCATCTTGCTCCAGTGAAAAACAGCTTTTTTATACAATTTAAATAACTGTTCATTGGAATATTCTTTAAAATTAGCTGTATCAAGGGTTTTAAATACTTTCCAATGATTAGTGTAAATTTTATCAATTTCTTTAAAGTAATTCTTAACATAATCCTTTTTAAAAAAGTGCTTTCCTCTTTCTATATCGTTCTCTAAATCTTTAGTAGAGTGATAACAATAAACCATGCTATCTCTTGACACCATAATAATATTATTTAACTGATTCCAGATTATATCTCTAAAATGCTCTAATAGAATGAAATTTGACTCTATTGTATAGTGAGGCTGACAATCATTCCAAAGAAAAGTATATTGAGATTTTTGTTTTTTTATGGTTTTTCTCATAAGCTCTTGACAAGATTATAGCTTGGGTGTATAATATAGGTAGTACAATGAAAATTTAATATTGATAGATTTGAAAGGATATTCCGATGAAAAAGATATGGGTATTCAGACACGGCCCGAAAAAAAGCGGTTCGTCAAAGAATGTTGTAGGTTTGTCAATGACACTGAGCGAAGAAGGGCGGGAACTCACGAGCAAAATAGCTACTCAGTTCCTTGCCGATAACGGCAAGCCCCAAATGATTCGTACAAGCCTTTGCGTAAGAACGTACGAAACAGGCATGATTTTCGCAGAAGTCTGTGATGCAGATTTGCCGAAGATTGAAGCGAATCTCACTGGAAGGTATCAGGGATGGGAGCGAATGATGAATCTTGTTTCTGGAGAACCGACTGCTAAAAGTTTTTATCTCGCTGATCCGGAATTCATCAAAACGGAGGCTGAAACTATTTTTTCCGTAATTAAGGATACAGCAAAGAGCATCTCTGTCAATGAAAACGCAATCTGCGTAAGCCACGGCGGATTAATCGAGCCGACAATAGCTTTAGCAACAAAAAAGCAAAACACCTGGGACCTCGCTCCAACTTTCCCAGAAGACTTAAAGGAAGGTGAAGCAGTAATTTTCGTCTTTGACGAAAATAACAAATTTGTTGCCGTAGAGAAGCAAAATCGTTAACGGCGAAATCAAGCCAACTAAGGGTAGGTTAAATAATCTACCCTTTTTTATTTATACAAATCTTCGAGCCAGTATATCTCAAACTCCGGACTTTTAACATATTCTTCAAATGAAGGAAATTTCTCTAATTCAAATCTATCTGCCATCTCTTTGTCTTTTATAGCTTCTAACATTTCTTTTGTTGGGTGCCAATCCATACCAGCTAATTTGAAAAAATCAAAAAATTGATAACATTCAACTTCCAAAACTTTCTTTTTTAATTCTTCTTTTGATAACTTTTCGAAAACCATTGATTGTTCGGTTGCGATTTCGGCAAAATAGTCAGATAACTCTTTTATTTTCGCTATTGAATTTTGAGGAACACCGTCTACGACAACAAAATAAGCTACAAGATTATTAATTAAATCTCCTTCATAAATTGAGTGCATCCCCACCATCTCACATCTAAATTGGACATTTTTATAGACCTGAAATATTTTAACATCTGAATATTTTAATTTTTCCATTTCGGGCCATAATTCTATGGGTCTAATTTTAGGAAAGTGTTTTATTATTAAGATGGTATTTTCGCCAAACTTTTTGGAAACATTGTAAGGACCGTAAATTTCATGAGAATCTTGAGGAAAGAAATCGCCGTAAAGGGAAAAAACAAGTGAAGCTAAACTATTATAAAGCTTTCCTAATTCTCTAGCTACCTCCCTGTTGCCGGATTTCCAATCAGTTTTGTTTAAAATATCCTCAATTTCCTTATCTGTGTGAGCAATATTGCTTTCATAAGCAAAAGTGTCTTTTTTAGCTAAGTAAGAAAGAATTTCTACCATATATTCTGCTACTTCCCTAAATTGGGCTTTATTTTTAGGTTCTGAACTTTGATATTCCCAGATAAGAAAAGGGAAAGCCACCCGAAGAGTAGAAGGGCAAGAAAATGTTTTAGCCACCTCCTCAATTTTATATCCTTTCTTTTTAATTTTAGTAATTGCTTGGTGAACTTTTGATATAAAGGCCCCATTTAAAGAAGATACTACCGAATCAGCATTAACAGGTCCCCAGGTTATTGGGACCATATTGGCAAAGGCATTATGAAATGCCCTGGCAAATTCATCTATCCATTTTGGATATTTATTACTCATAGTTTAAATTAAGTAAACCTCACCTTTTGTACCATCTACTTTTACTTTCATTCCGTCTTTGAGAGTTTTGGTGGCGATTTTGGCAGCCACTACGCAAGGAATACCAAGTTCCCGAGAAACTATTGCTGGATGAGAAGTTATTCCTCCCTTATCCGTAACAATAGCTGCAGCTTTATTCATCATAATAACCATTGAAGGCTCGGTCATCTCAGCAACCAAAATATCCCCCTCTTCAAAATTAGAGACGTCTTTAACGCCTTCAACAATCTTCACAACTCCTTCAGCCACTCCGTCACTGGCGGCTATCCCTTTTAAAATAACTTTTTCTTTTGGCATACCCCGTAGTGAAATTTCGACAATAAAAATGTGTTTTTGCCGAAATTATCTATTATCTATTTTATTATTATTTATTACAATCTTTAACTAATATACCCCGTTATTTTCATTTTTATAAAAAAACACAGTCGAAATTCTACTACGGGGCATATTACCTTGATCTTTTTAAAATCTTAACAATCCCCTTCTCTGCATCCACCTCAACCAAATCCCCGTCTTTTAGAACCTGAGTGGCTATTTTAGTTCCGATGATGCAGGGTTTACCTAATTCCCTGCTCACAATAGCTGCATGTGATAATAAACCACCTTCATCAGTCACAATAGCAACTGTTTTTTTCATTGCGGGAACATAGTCAGGGCTTGTCATAGAACATACTAAAACATCTCCTTTTTCTAATTTATAAGATTCTTTTGGAGTAAGAGCTATTCTAACCCTTCCTTCAACTAAACCAGAAGATACTGATTGCCCTTTAATTTCTTTAATATCTTTATCAATCCCACCAACATTTTCATCAATCCATTCAGCCATTTTTTTAGCATTCTCTCCTACAATCAATTTTTCTTTTCCATTTTCCATTAAAAAAACATATCCTTTACTTCTTTCTTTTAATTCCTTATCTGATATTTTCAACTTCCCTTGCAAAATATCTTCAATTTCTCCTGACTTTAGATTATTCCATTGCAAATAATCTACTTCTAATTCCTGGGCAAGTATTTTGTAAAAAGGAATTAGTTTTGAGCAAGATTTTATAGCTATTTCAACACTAAATGTTAAAAGCCAGCCAAGTTGTCTTGCTTGCCCAATAATAGAAACTAACTTCTCATCTTTTAATTTACCTAAAAGTTTCTCCGCAGTTTTCTTATTTTCAGCTTTTTGCTTTTCCTGCATTTCGTACTGTGAAATAAAATCTTCTTTTAACGCATCTTTAATTCTTCCATCAAGTTCTTGCATAGAAAGAAGTTCTAACGGTAAAGTAATAAAAGTTTTCATCCATGCATATTCTTTAAGATATTTTTCTGCTTTATCTTTATAATCTTTTTTATCCCTAGCTAATTTACAAAGTTCAAAAAAATCTTTCTGTTCTTCCTGAAACATTGCTTTTTTCACAAGAAAAGATAAAACAGCAACAGCATTATTTATATCGATGATCTCTTCTATATCTTCATGCTCCAATTTTTCTTTAATTCTATCTGTTATTAAATTATATTCTGCTACATACCATGGAATATAAAACCAAGGAACAACAACCAACATAATATCATCTAATTCCTTCCATAATTCAATAATATTCTCTTTAATATCGTTTTCCTTCGCGGCATTAACTTTATCTGAAAATACTTCTAATTCTCTTACTCTTTTAAATGTTGATTTAAATATATAATCAACATACTTATCGTCTTTTAGAGCTTCTTTTAAAGCATTAATAATTTCCTTTTTTTTGTTTGTCTTAACATAACCTTTACTTAAAGAAGTAAATAAACGATCAGGATTGTCAATGGGAAGTTTAATCTCTTTTTGAAAATTTTTAAATATTGACCTGCACCATATATCAGACATCAAAATAGTATGTTTATCTCTTTGTTGAAACTCGGATTCCCATTCATTTAAGTTTATATTCTTTTTACTAAGCATTTTTCTTTAAAATCTTAACAATCCCCTTCTCCGCATCCACTTCCACTAGGTCTCCGTCTTTTAATAAATCAGTTGCGTTCCCGGTTGCTATAATACAGGGAGTCTTTAATTCCCGGCTGAGTATTGCAGCATGAGACATTAACCCCCCTTGATTAGTAACAATTGCCCCTGCTTTTCGGCACGCCATTATAAGTTCGGGTGAAGTCGTTTCAGCTACCAAAATTTCGCCTCGTTTCATTTTTTTAATTATTTTATTTAATTTATCAAATTTTTTATAATCCGACTTTATGATTTTCACTCTGCCTCTAGCTGTTCCTTTATAAGCAATTGTGCCGTAAATTTTTTCCTTTTTTACTTTTTCTTTATTTAAAAATTTAGAAAGAACGATTTTTGCTTCCTTTCCGTCAATTCTGATAATCTTTTTTCTTTCTATTTGTATTATAATTGCCTTTTTTCGTCTTTTAATAACATCTTTGTTGACTTTTTCTCCATTAAATAAATCTAATATTTCATCTATACTATATTGTTTTAGGGTACTTAAATTAATTTTGAATTGCTTGCTTAATATTTTTACTACATTAGCTAAATATCCTTGAGCACTACTAAAAAATATTTTATTTAAATATTCTCTACCTGAATTTTTAACATTTTCAAATTCTTGTAAATTGCTTTTGAGAATCAGGTTATTTTTAGATTTCAGAAAAGCTTCATCGGTATAAATAAATTCTGTTTTAGAATAAAGTTCAAAAAATTTTGTTGTAAGATTAAAAAATCTCAATAAATCTTTCTTTGATATTTTTTTGGTTCTAATTAATTTTTCAAAGAACTTGAACGATAAATTTTTATAATTTAAAAATTCATCGCTATATAATTTAAATCGATCCTTACTGCTATATAGAGCCAATCCTTCTTTGAGTGTTTTTTTAAGTGTGGGTTTTGGTATATAGCTTGTCCAATGATTATTTATAAATATTGACAGACAATTTAAATTTTTATAATATCTCATAAAAACATCTACGTTGATATAAGGCAGACCAACGATTTGAAACAACCTTTGATATTGCTCTAATTTAATATTTTTCCTCATAAAGTAGTTATCTTTTTAAAATCTTAACAATCCCCTTCTCCGCATCCACTTCCACTAGGTCTCCGTCTTTTAGAACCTGAGTGGCTATTTTGGTTCCGATGATGCAGGGTTTTTTCATCTCACGAGCAACAATTGAAGCATGACAAGTAATACCGCCCTCATCAGTAATAATAGCTGCTGCTTTTTTCATAATTGGAAGAAAATCAGGAGTAGTCATTGTTGCTACTAATATATCTCCTTGTTTAAGTTTATCAAACATACTTTTATTTTTTACTACAACGGCTTTTCCTTTTACTACTCCAAGATAAGCTGGACTACCTTTAATTTCAGCAATCCCTTCTAATTTTTCAATTTTTAAACTATGCCCATGTCTTTTAAAATAATCATTAATATTTTCATAAAGTATGCCTCTATTAGTAACAATAAAATACCTCCTGCGTTTATTCAAAATTTGTTTGTCAACAGTTTTTTCTTTCTTAAAATAATCTAACATTTCTTCATAAGAAATATACCTGCTTAAGTTTTCTGAAATACCTGCTCTTTTCGCCATTTCTAAACTTAATTTTCTTCCAAATGCATCAACAAATGGACCAATTTTTTCTATATATTCTCTTGTTTTTATTGCAAGATCAACAGCTTTTTTATATTTATCTGCTTTTTTATGATTTTCCATTTGAATAGGAAACCAAAGCATCATTATAAAACGAGGGCCTAACTCAATATTTTCCTCCATAAAAGTTTCTGCTATTTTTACTAACTCTTTAGAACTATAATTGCTTAATGACTTTTTCATAATATTTTCACTCCATTTTATAACCGAATTAACCTGTTTCTTTACTTTTCTTGCATGATCGGATAACCAAAAAGCATCTTTATTTAATCGTTTCATTATGTAATTTCTCATTCCTTTTATATGTTCTTCTGGGGCGCGATAAATAGATATAGCATTTTCTTTCCCCTCAAATACAACTTCTGTATAGCCCCATCCTATTTGTTTCTTAAACTTATCTGTAAAAACTTTATGCCATAACTGCCCATAAATAATTCCCCAATCTCTTGTTATTGATTTTTCAAATTCTAATTTTTTAGTATTCATAAAGTTGTAATTGGTCTGGATTGGACGATATAGAATTTGCCTTTTTCTAAAGCCCATTCAATATCTTGAGGAGATTTATAATGTTTTTCTATCTGAATGCAAATTTTAGCTATATCTTTGATCTGCTTCTCTGAAAGTTTCTGTTTAGATTGTTTGGTTTTAGAAACATCCACCTCTTTTACCCCTGCTCCAGACCTAATAATCATCATCTCTTGTTGTCCAATATTGATGTCTAGGATCGCGAAATCACGCTTAGAAATGATATAAGTATCCGGAGTAATCTTCCCTCCAACAATCGCCTCTCCCAAGCCCCAACCAGCCTCAATGACCATTTGGTTTTTATCTTTAGTTACTGGATGAACAGTAAAAGAAATACCTGAAACATCTGATTGAACCATTTTTTGGACAACTACAGCTACGCCTACTGGATAGCAATCAGCCAATTTTTTACAGGTTCTGGCTCTGATTTTCTTTTGATGGTCAACAGTAACTATTTCTTTTTCAAAAGCATAGAATAAAGCCCGCGGAGTAAAAAGAGAAGACCAGCATTTTTTGATATTCTCTATCAAATTAGTTTGAGTTGTATTCAAGTAAGTCTCTAATTCCCCTGCCCAGGAAGCTACTGAAGAGTCTTCAGCAGTAGCTGAAGATCTTATTGCCACATATTTGGCATTTAATTTTTTAAATTCTTTCCGAAATTCCCTTTCTAAATCCTGAGGCATTGAAGCATCATGAATTAAATCCCTAATTACATTTGAAGCTCGATCTACTGAATTAATATCTTTATAGTTAATTTTCTTCAATTCAGAAGCAATTTCCACATAAAGATCGGTTTCTTCCAAAAACCTGTCAAAAGCATCAACCAAAATAACAAAACCTGGAGGCACAAAAAGCTTAGCTTTAGTCATTTCCCCAAGCGAAGCACCCTTGCCTCCGGCAACAGAAATATCATTTTTAGATATTTGTTTAAATGTTTTTGTAAACATAACATTATCTCCGCGCTATTAACGCAAAAAATAAAAAATAATTTTGGAGAGATTCTAAAGAAACATCATAATTCCTTCCTCTAATCAGTAAATCGCAAATAACCTCCCGTAAACGCAAAATTTCAGAAAGACGAGAACGCCATCTTTTATCAGAAATAGTTAAATCAATCAATTCAATCATCCGCTCAAACGCTTTCTGTCTGCTGTCAAAATCACCATTTTCTTCCCAATGTTTTGCTCTGGAAAATTCGCTTCCTATATTACCCATTTGTTCAGCTAAAGATAATTTTTGCCACTTTTCCAAATTCATATCATTCAACTAGTTTATTTATAATCTGTCTTATTTTTTCTTTTATTTCATTATCCTGAATTTTCATTGAACGATTTCCGCTCAAGGGTTTGATATTTATTAAGGCAGAAAATTCTATTCTTTCGGACTTCGGTTTGTTTATAAAAATATTGATACCCCAAATATCAGTTCCTTTGGAACCATCATCAATTAATATTGCCTCGGCATCTGAATGAAATTCTCCCCCCATACTTAAACTCCCGCGTTCTACGTCAACGGCCGCTTTTACCATTTCGCCGTAAATTTCTTCAGCGATTTTTTTTAACTCATCTTTTGAGATTTTTTCTTTAATTATTTTAATCGTCATACTGTTTTCCCTCGCTCGCCTTCGGCGAGCGAGGCATCTTTTACTTTTTAATTATTTTAACAACACCTTTATTAGCATCCACCTCAATTAAATCTCCTGTTTTAAATACTTTGGTCGCAAAATTTGTCCCAACAATACAAGGTTTTTTAAATTCTCGGGAAACAATTGCTGCGTGAGATAATATACCTCCTCTATCTGTTACTATTGCCCTTGCTTTTTTCATTGCCGCTTCAAAATCCACTGTGGTCTCTGGAGCAACGAGAATATCTTCTTTGGTTATTTTATTCACTCCTTCTGCATTTAAAGCTATGAATGCTTTTCCTTTTAGTTTCAGTTTCCCTTTACCTTTATATGTGGTCATTCCTCTAACCGAATTAAGTTTGGAGTAATCTTTGGTAAAAATTTCATTTTTAATCTGTTTATATTTTCTCCCAACTATTAATTCTAGCTTGTTTTTACATAAAATCATTCCCCATCCTTTTTTTCTCTCTTTTATTTTATTTTTAAGTGAATCTTGATTTATTAAGCCCTTAATTATCTCTGGAGGAGTTAAATAGAGAAGGTCTTCGTATTCAAGAAACATTCTCTCAGCTATATGTTTCAGAAAATTAAGAGCATAATAGTTAGAAATATCAATCATATCTATTCTATATGTTCTCTGAAAAGCAAACTCTCTAAAAAAACAAAAGAAAGAAATGTCCTGTTTAAAGATATTCAATTTTTTGATTAAAGATTTTATATTATTTTCTTTTTTCCTTCTTTCTTGAGTTAATTTTTTTAATTCTTTAATACAGTCTTTTATTAGAAGTTCTTTCAAATCCTCTAAAAATTTATTAGTGGAATAGGGCCTGCCCCTCATGAATACAACCCCCATCCAGGAATATTTTTTTTGATGCAATTTTATTTTTTTCTGTAGGTTCTTAGGAAAATCTTTTAATTTCAATTTTTGTATCTTTTGTTTATTTCTAGAAAAAAATATAGTTCTCTGTATGTCTGCTGTTAACTTTAATAACTCTCGCTTTTCCCTAAATGAAAATGGCTCAGGATTAGGGTTTCCTAATCTTAAAAGATATTCCGGTATCTTTTTATTTTCTATTTTATTCTTTTTTAGAACATTCCTTAATTTATTAGTTAGAAACTTTTCAAACATCGAAAGCGTGTTAACGAAAGGCATAATTTTCAAAATAGTAGAAATATAGTTATTGAAAATCCGGCTTAGCTCTTTTTGGTTATACTTTTTAAAATCCTTTATAGATTTAATTTTCTTAGAGCAGTCAACGCAAAGCTCGCAATTTTTATTAAGAAGTTTCAGATATTTATTTAAAAAAGTTTTATCTTTTTTAAGAACTTGTATTATATAATTATCTGTTTTTTTATATTCATTATAATCAACATATTCTGCACGGTCGAAATCAAGCATTATTTTTACCCTATAACTTTGTTTCACTTCTTTTTTAGACAAAGGATTTCTTTGAGAGTCAAGCTGCAGATATTTCATCAAAATACAATCATTGTATTGGGCAAATTTGTACCAATTCATTGTTCTAAAAAATTCCAAGCTAGAGATATTTTGTTTAGCAAATCTATTTTTTCTCATTATTTTCCGAATCTTCGCTGGCGGAGGGAGAAATCTAAAAGGGCTTTGTCTAAATCTTCTTCAGTAAACTCGGGCCAGTATTTTTTGGTAAAGTAAAATTCAGAATAAGCTGACTGCCAGGTAAAGAAATTAGAAAGGCGCTGCTCCCCGCCAGTTCTAATAATTAAATCGGGGTAAGGCAAATCTCCTGTCCAAAGATTTTTACTAATTAAATCTTCAGTAATTTTATTAACAGGAATTTTCTTCTTGATAATACTTTTAACTGCTTGAATAATTTCAGTCCTTCCGCCGTAAGAGATGGCTAAATTTAAAATTCCTTTTTTACCTTTTTTGGTCAATCCTTCGGCTTCTTTTATTATTTTCTGGAGGGACTTGGGTAATCTCTCTCGCTGACCAATTACTTTTAATTTTATCCCCTTCTGAATAAGCTCTTGAATGTTTTTCTTGCTCAAAGCTCTGGCAAAAAGTTTCATTAAATAACTTACTTCTGTTTTTGACCTGTTCCAGTTTTCAGTAGAAAAAATATAAAGAGTTAAAATTTTCACTCCTCTTTTTCTACACCACTCCCCTATTTTATTAACTTTATTTAAACCTCGGCGGTGACCTTCAAAAGAAGGCAATCCTCTTTTTCTTGCCCATCTCCGATTCCCATCAATGATAATTCCTAAATGTATTGGGATTTTCTTTATTTTCTTTGGCATATTGACAACGTTTTTGGATGTTATAAAATAAAATAATAGATCTTTACAAACTTCGCATTCCTGAGGAAAGAGAATTATTCTTTATAAGGTTATTGGACTTTTTTCACCAACACCTCCTCCAATCAATAACCTTATTGGTGAAGGGGCTTCTCTTTCCTCTTTTTTTATAACAAAAAATCAGATTCCATTCTGGTTTTTTTTGGCAAAAGCAGGGGTATTTTAAATCCGAAAAAATTAACTAATTTAATTGCTGTTTTAGAAAAAATAACCCTGGGAACAAAAAATCCTCTCACCGCTTTTCTATATCTTAAAAAGTCAGGAAATGATTTCAGAAGAATATCAGCTGCTGTTGATCCCCAAATCACTCCCCCGCCTGACCAGGGCTTGGTTATTCCAGCAGCGTCTCCGCAAAGAGTAATTGAAGGATTTTTAGATATTATAAGGCCCTGAGGAACAATTTTTGATTTTATTCTTTCAAGTGAAATCCTGTTTTTTTTCAAAAAAGAATCAAAGATTTTTTTGGCTAGTTTTGGTTCCGCAATTATTCCGTATTCTATTTCATCACTTCTTGGAATCTTCCAGATAAACCCATCCTGGCAAGGCCAAGTTTCTACAAAATCTGAAGGAAATGGTTCTCTAATAAATCCTAACATGCCTAATCGATATCTGGGCTCTGGGAGCCCTAAATCTTTCCTGACAAAAGAATTAGCTCCATCGCAACCAATTATCCTATCAAATCCTTGAGGCAGAGAAGAAATATTATGATTTAAAACAATTTTTGCTCCTGATTTTCGGGCTAAGCTGGTTGCTAATTTATCTAATTCAAGATGGGACATTACAAAAAATTTCTTAGAGAACTCCACTTTAATTGTCTTTTTAGGAAAATGCAAAAAAACGAAATTTATTTCATTTTGAATTAATTCACGGCTTTCAGGTATAAATTCTAAAATTCTATTAGAAAAAAGGCCCGAACAAACTTCACTGCCAATCTTTTCTTTTTTTTCAAAAACAGTTACTTCATTCCCTTTTTCAGAAAGTCTCCAAGCTAAATAGAGACCTGAAATCCCGGCTCCAATAATTGCTACTTTCATAAATCAGTGAATAATGAACAGCGAACAGCGAACATTATTTTATCTCTTGAATTATTTTGTTCATTGCTCATTGTTCGTTGTTCGTTGGTTTTCTCAAACCTTATAGGTGTTTTCTCTTGTTGTTTAGCTACTATATAGCCTGCGGCAAAGGAAAGTAAAGAAACTAAAATAACACCAATAACTAATATTATATCATTTTGATACTTTTTGATGCTTCGACGTAGCTCAGCATCAATCCTGAGCTTGCCGAATGGATTGACAAATTGAAATATTTTTGCTAACATTTTTGTATATGGCCAAGACAAAAGCAAAAGGTGCGACAAAATTAGGAAGAGATTCTTTACCGAAATATCTTGGTGTTAAACTTTTTGAAGGGCAAAAAGTAAAGCCCGGCATGATAATTGTTCGTCAGCGCGGAACAAAGTTTTTAGCTGGAGAAAATGTCAGAAAAGGGGCTGATGATACCCTTTACACGATAAAAAAAGGGGTGGTTAAGTTTAAGACAAAGCGAGTAAGACGTTTTGATAATTCTCAGCGGAAAGCTAAGATTGTAAACGTGGAAGAGCAAGAGACGGGCAAGAAATAACCGTTATTTACTAAATATTTATTAAACGCTTCCATTCAAAGGAAGCTTTTTATAATTGTAAGTGAGGAAGAAAAAGAAAAATTTATTTTTATTTTTCGACCGAGCGAAGCGATTATGTAAAGTATTTTTCATTTTATACATGCCCTAATAAATTCTCTAAAAAGCGGGTGAGGCCTTAAAGGTCTTGATTTAAACTCTGGATGAAATTGAGAAGCCACAAAAAAGGGATGATTTTTTACCTCAATAATCTCTACTAGATCTCTTTTAGGATTAATACCTGCCATTACCAATCCATTTTTTTCTAGAACTTCTCTATAATCATTATTTAACTCATAACGGTGGCGATGACGCTCAGATACTATTGTGCTCTGATAAGCTTTAGAACTAACAGTTTTCGGCTTTATTTTGCATTTATAAGCGCCCAATCTCATTGTTCCGCCGTATTTTTTCTCTTTTAAAAAGGCTTTTTGCTCTGGCATAACATCGATTACATTATCAATAGAGTCGGGGTCTGTTGCAAACTCGGTGGAACCTGCCTTTGCAAGACCACAAACATTTCTGGCAAACTCAATCACTGATAGCTGCATTCCCAAACAAAGTCCCAAGAAAGGAATTTTATTTTTTCGGCAAAATTCAATTGCTTTTACTTTCCCTTCCACTCCCCTAGTCCCAAAACCCCCGGGCACAATTACCCCATCATATTTTTTTAATTCTTTTAACTGACCCGGTTTTTTTTCATATTTGCCGGCTGACAACCAAGAAATTTTGGGTTTTCTTTTAAAAAAATAAGAAGCGTGTTTTATTGCTTCAATTACGGAAATATAAGAATCCATTAAAGTGAACTCGCCGGTCTCAAAATATTTCCCAACTATTCCAATCTTAACTGTTTTCTCAGCACCCTTTATTGTCTTTACCAACTCCTCCCAATCTTTCAGGTTCTTTCTTCTTTTTGGTCTTAAATCTAACTTTTTTAAAATTCGGCTACCCAAATTTTCTTTTTCAAAATTAAGAGGAACTTCATAAATTGTTTCAATGTCGGGAGCGGAGATAACATCTTTGGGAGCTATATTACAAAAAACTGAAATTTTTCTTTTTCTAATTTCATCTAAAGGAACTTTTGAACGAGCTAAAATTATATTTGGCTGAATTCCTGCTGAATTTAAGGTCCTAACCGCGTACTGAGTGGGTTTGGTTTTCATTTCACCAATCATTTTGGGTATGGGTAAATAACTAACCAAAATAAAAAGCACATCTTTAGGATGGCTTAATTTTATCATTCGGGCAGCTTCCAAAAAAAGCATATTTTGATACTCGCCTACTGTCCCTCCAATCTCAATAAGAATAAAATCAGCTTTAGTTTTTTTCCCTGTTCTCTTTATTCTTGAAATTACCTCATTGGGAATATCAGGGACTACTTCTACGCACCTGCCATTATACCCTAAATTTCTTTCTCTCTCTATCACTGCCTGATAAACCCGGCCAGTAGTTATGTAATTATCTGTATAAATATTCTCATCCAAAAATCTTTCGTAATTCCCTACATCCTGATCGCATTCAATCCCATCGTCGGTTACAAAAACCTCTCCATGCTCAATGGGATTCATGGTTCCGGCATCAACATTAATATAGGGGTCGATTTTAATCGCAGTTACCTTAAATCCCTTGCTTTTTAAAATTCTGCCGATTGAAGATACTGCCACCCCTTTGCCAATACCAGACATTACACCGCCAGCAACAAAAATAAATTTTGGCATTTTGCTTGACTTATTTCTCCTCTGTTATAATAACCCTTATTTCAGATTCTAAGTTGTGTTCAAATTTAATTTTTATTGGGAACTCGCCAAGCTCTTCAATAGGTTGAACCAAATCAATCTGACTCTTTTTAATTTCAAATCCTGATTCTTTTAATTTTTCAGAAATTTTTTGAGGAGTTATTTTTTCAAACAATTCTCCTTTTTCGCCAATTTTGACCGGGATCATAACTTCAACCCCGTCAATCTTTGAAGCCTCTTCTTCAGCTCTCTTGAGTTCTTCTCCAGCTTCCTTCTCTTCAATTTCTTCCTGGGTCTTCAACCATTTCAAAGCTTCTTCTGTTGCTAGTTTGGCTAGACCTTTGGGAATCAAAAAATTCCTGGCATAACCATTCTTGACATCCTTTACCTCATGCTTTTTCCCTAAATTTTCAATGTCTTGCAGAAGAATTACTCTCATTATTATTTCAAGATTATATATTTAATTCAAGAATATATGTTCATACAATAGCGAATCAAGGTTCTGTGGGCGAAGCCCACAGGTTCTTATTTCCGAAGGAATCAAGGTTCTTGAGCAAAGCGAGGCAGGTTCTTATATTTTACTCTATTTCTCTTATCACTTCAATAGCCCTACCCAGCTGGGGATCTCTTTCTTCCTCATAATCCTCTTCGGTCATCTCTACCCCGATATCTGGCTCCAGACCAACATCAGTAATCAATTCACCTTTAGGCGTTAACCAATTTGCTATTGTTATCTTCAAGCTAGAGCCATCAATTAAATCCTCTAATTTCTGGACCGAACCTTTTCCAAAAGAAGTTTCTCCAATTATTTTTATACCACGATTATCCCGGAGGGCTGAAGCTAAAATTTCAGAAGCTGAGGCTGAACCCTGATTAATTAAAACTACCAGCGGATAATCTAAAAGTTTAGCATTACCTCGAGTTTTGTAAATCTCTTGGTCGGTTTTATCGCCAAAATCTTCAATAACCACCACTTGTCCTCTTTCTAAAAACCAACCGGCAATATCTTGAGCCCTCTCCAGATAACCTCCGGGGTTATTTCTTAAATCTAAAATTATTTTTTCAGCTGAGCTATTTAAAATTTCAATTGCTACTTCGCTGAAATCATAATTAATTTTTTCCGAAAAATGATAAAGCTTAATGTAAGCAATATCATCTTTCTCGTCAGCTTCGTCTTCTCCAAGCAGCTCCCATTTTAAAGAAGGAATTTTAATGACCGCTCTTTCAATGGTGATTTCTTTTGGAGCTTCCCATTTATCTCGCATAATAGTTAAAGTTACTTCTGTCCCCTTTGGTCCTCGAATAAGAGTTACTGCCTCTTCAATAGTAATATCCATAGTCAAACTATCTTCTATTTGAATAATTCTATCACCCGGTCTTAAACCTGCTCTTTGAGCTGGCGTTCCTTCCAAAGGAGCAATCACCTGAAGCTGCCCTTTTCTTATGCCAATTTCCATTCCAACTCCTTCAAAACGACCACTTACATCTTCTAAAAATATTTTAGCATCTTCGGGATTAAAAAAGACAGTATAAGGGTCTCCTATAGATTCCACCATCCCAGATATTGCCCCATAAATCATCTCTTGGACGTTAAGAGTTTCTGGGTCAACATATTCTTTTTCAAGCTTATCCCAGGCTTCCCAAAAAAGAGAAAAATCAACTTCTTCAGGAGGACAGATTTTGCAGACAACCCTGTTCTCTCCAACCAAAACACCAAAGCCAAAGCTAATTATTAAAGCAAATATTAAAAAGATTAAAACTAAACTTCTTTTTATAACTGCCATAAGCTTTATGATAACAAAATTTTTTTTGCAAATCAAATCCTTAAAACTAAATCCTGCTTTAAACTCCCTCTCTCCCCCATTTAAAAAGAGATTGGAAACCAATCTCTTTTTTTGTGGACTTCGTGAGATTTAGTTGCCTGTCCTCCGAAGCCCGAAGGACGAAGGCGGGCCTGCTCTACCGTAGCTTTTTTGTCCTCCGAAGCTTTTAGCGAAGGGGGAAGCGAAGGTGAGGAACCAGATAACACAAGAATTACAGCTTTGGCAACAGTTAAAAATCGGTGTAATAGTGTCTGCGTAATTGTCCGCAACCAGCTTGAATTTTTGTTCCTATCGAGAAAAATCTACAGGTTTCTATGCCAAAAGAATTTAAAATGTTCTCAAATAGCTCAAATTTATCCAAATCAGACGATTCTAATTGATTAAAATCATTTAGATTGCTTAATTTAACAATAAAGGGATAGTCCTGCAACAATTTTGCTAACTGTGTTGCATGATTCACAGAATCATTGAGGTCTTTGATAAGAATATAATTTACCTTACAAGCAATATTTCTTGTTGAGGAAAAATAATTCAACGCTTCAAGCGCAGGTTTAATTCTTTTTGCTTTTGGTAAAATTCTACTACGTAGTTTATCATTTGGGGCATGAAGTGATAGGTGTAATTTTAATATCGTATCAATTTTTTCGTGTGCCAATTTTCTCATTAGTATAGGTTTTATACCTATTGTAGCGAGAGTAGTTCTTGAATCGGGAAATTCTTTAGTAAGAATTTTTATGCTTTTTACTACATCTTTGTAATTTAAAAATGGTTCACCCATTCCCATATAAGAAAATAATATCCTTTTCTTTTTTAATCTGTGTCGATCTATTGTTTGTAATATATTTCTAGTTTGTCGAACAATTTCTTCAGAAGTTAGATTGCGGATAAAACGTTTATTTGGGTTTAATAAATCTACCGGCGCAGTAGCTGCACAAAAAACACAATCCATTAAACAGCCGATTTGTGAAGAAATGCAAACTATGTGTTCATCCAAATTATAATATCCAGTTTCAATAATATGATTATCTTTTGTTTTCTGAAGATATTTTATTGATTTCTTATCGTTCGAGATTAAAGATTTTATAATTTTCATATTTTTATCTTACCAAAAAACCGCCTTCTTGGCGATTTTTCATTATCTTAGAAGAATTACAGCTTTGGCAACAACTAAAGATTGATACGGTCCCGGCTTAAGCTAACAAATCTTGGTTAATTATTATCTATTACTATTTATCTTCCGCCGAAATAGATGTTTTTAATTCTATCATCTTGTAAAATTTCTTTTCCTCCTTCTAAAGCTATCTCTCCATCTTCTAGTATATATGTTCTGTGAGCAATGTTTACTGCTTGTTTAGCATTTTGTTCAACAATAATTATTGAAATTCCTTGTTTATTGATTGCTATAATCTTGTCAAAAACTTCTTTCATCACTTTTGGAGCTAAGCCAAGCGATGGTTCATCAAGTAAAAGTAACTCAGGATCTTGTATTAAAGCTCTTCCAATGGCTAACATTTGCTGTTCGCCTCCAGACAAATTTACAGCAAGTTCACTCTCTCTTTCTCTTAGAAATGGAAACTTATTATATACATCCTGAAGATTTCTTTTAACTACTTCTTTATCTTTCATTATGAAAGCTCCCATTTCAAGATTTTCTTTAACGCTTAGATTAGAAAAAACTTGTCTTCCCTGAGGAACATAAGAAACACCCTGATAGATCAATTGATGAGTTGGAAGTTTTGTAATATCTTTATCTTTGAAAATTATCTTGCCAGAATAAATCTTGCATAAATTAAAAACTGACTTAAGCAAAGTGCTCTTCCCTGCTCCATTAGGCCCAATCAAGGCCACAATCTCTGCTGGCTTTACCTCTAAATTAACCTCATGCAGAATCTCCATTCCATTATATCCTGCTTTTAAGTTCTCTATTTTGAGCATATAAATTATAAGTTAATAATCGCGTAAGCAATTTTATTTTATCATAAAACCTATTATCCAAAAAGAAACCCCGCGCATTGTGCGAGGTTTCTTTTTGGAATCTAAAATCTTAAATTTTTACTCTTCATAAGGAACAAATTAGCCATTTTTATTTATATTCTATAATCTTAAATGGTAGTTGTTCTACTTCACCTTCTTCTGTAAAGCTATTTGAGCCAGAAGCACCATTAAAAGACAAACCAACCAAATTTTCTCTTATACAATCTGCGTTTACTTCAGAACATTTTCCTGCTGCTTTAGCAAATACATATAAAGAATCAAATCCCCATGCAGTTACTATATCTGGCTCCTTCGCATATTTCTCTTCCATTAGATTTTTCAATATTCTAGCATTTTCCGTTGCTGTTTCATCAAATGTTACAGTAGGGTAAAGAGTTCCTTTCATTGCTTCATTTTTTGAATCTTCTGGCACAACTCCAAAATTAAATTCTGCTATCTTTCTCCAGTCTTTTCCTAGCTCATCTAGTTGCTTTGCTATCAAAGGATGTTGAGCCGGTGAAGCGATAATAAATAATATTTCAAACTCTGATGTTTCTAATTTTGTTATCTGAGTTTTAAAGTCTGTTGTACTTGAACCAAACAATTCTATTTTTTGGATTGTTCCTCCAAGTTCAGAAAATCTTTTTTGAAATTCGTCAACTAAGCCATTGCCGTATTCATCATTCAGGGCAAGAATAGAGACTTTGCTTATTCCTGAGTCTTTCAGATATTTTGCTATGCTTTGTGATTGTGCAAGGTCATTTGGATTTACTCTAAAAACATTCGGGCTTTCTGTAATTTTTGGATTTGAAGCAGCACATGCAATCAAAACAAATCCTTTGTTCTGTGCAATAGTACCAACAGGAATTGTGGCTGCAGAACATGCCTGGCCTATAATTCCAGTGACCCGATCCATATCAGCTAATTTAATAGCAGCAGTCAATGATATTGATCCATCACATTTACTGTCCTCAACAACCAATTCTATTGGGACGCCATTTATACCACCAGCATCATTAATAACCTGCTTTGCAATTTTGATTCCTTTTATTATATTTTCTCCATAAAAGGCAGCAGGACCAGATAGTGGTGTAAGTACTCCAATCTTAATAACTTCTTCCTCTTTTGCTTTTCTGGTTAATCCATACCAAATACCTCCGGTGATGAGGATTAGAATAATTATTGCAATAATTATTTTTGATGTTTTAGTCATAGTTTTTTATTTAGTTATTTATCTCGACCTTTATTCCTCATACCCTGTAGAAGAATTTCGAATGGGCTTTGCCCAATTCAATATTATTGTTCGAAATTTCTCTACGGGGCATACGGCACAAACTGGCCGTTTTTGATGGTTTTAATAATTACAGATTTTTCAGTATCTCCATCAGTATTAATTGTGGTAGTCCCAGAAATCCCAGGATATTCTTTTACTTCGTAAAGAACCCCTTGAATACAAACTGTATCTTTTTCACTACACTCATCCAATGCATTAGCTAAAATTTTTAATGTATCGTAAGCAGTAGCTGCGTAAAATAAACCTGCTGCTGTCCCATATTTTTCTTGTAAAACTTGTTTAAATGAAACAGCATCAGACTCAATAAAACAATGTGTATAAATCAAACCTTCCGCTGCCGAACCCCCGATTTCTAATAATTTGGAATCTTCTGATGGATAAAAAGAAAAAAATGGTACAGTGATCTCAATCTCTCTAGCTTGTTTTATTATTAATCCCCCTTCGTTAGCGTAGGCAAACATAATTATAGCATCCACATCTTTTCCTTTAATTTTTATTAACTGTGTTCTAAAATCTGTAGCTCCTTGTTCATATAGTTCAGAAATTATAATCTCTCCGTTTTTATCTGTATAATTTTTACTAAATAAATCTCTATACTCAATACCAGCATCATTATTAAACATTAGCAATCCGACTTTCTTATAACCTTTTTGATAAATAAAACTGGATAATACTTCGATTTCTAAAGGAGGATAAATATTATTTCTAAAGACATAATCTCCCGCCTGAGAAATTGTGGGAGCGGCACTATTTAAATTAAAAAGAATATGATGATTGTTTTCTACAAGAGGTGCAAGAGCCAATGTAACTCCAGACAGTGTAGTTATATAAATTTTGATATCATCTATTTGAGATAATTTTTGGTAAGCAGTGATAGCTTGTTCTGTTTTTCCTTGATTATCCTCGTAAATTATTTCAATTTTTTTTCCATTAATACCTCCTTTTTTATTAATCTCTTCAACCGCTAAATCTAAACCATGGCTATAATAATCTCCATAGTATCCTAATTTACCTGTTAACGGTAAAATCGCACCAATCTTAATAACCTCTTCTTCTTTTGGCTCTCTGGTTGCTATATACCAAATTCCTCCAATTATAATAATTACAACAATTACTCCAATAATTATTTTTGTTGTTTTGGTCATAGTTTTTATTTTAATTAATTATTCCTCATACGGCACAAATTGGCCATTTTTGATAGTTTTGAGAATAAAAGATTTGCTTACATCACCATTTTTGTCAAAAGTAATTTCTCCGCTTGCTCCCATATAGTTTTGGCCTATTTGATAAAGTTTGTTCTTTATATCTTCCTTTGTTCCATCGCTCTCTTTTATGGCCTTAATCACCAACATCAAACAGTCATATGCCTCGGCAGAATAAGCGGGTGGGTCTTTCTCATATCTCTCCTTATAATCTGCTACATAATTCAAGTGTTCCTTATTTTCTGGTTTAGCAGGAGATTGATAAATTAATCCTTCGGCGGCTTCTTGAGCTCCTGTTATTACGCTCGGATCTTCTACTACGGTATCAAGGCTTATAAAGGGTTGTTTTAAATCTAATTCTTTTGCTTGTTTTAAAAATAGCCCTGTCTCCACTGGAAAAGCCGAAAAGAATATTACTTCTGCTTCAGAATTTTTTATCTTTAATAATTGCGTCTTAAAATCTGTGTCCTTGGTTTTAAAAGATTCTTCAATAACTATCTTCCCGCCCAATTTTTCAAATTCGTTTTTAATATAATTTCTTTCTTGAACAAAAGAATCATTAGCTAAATCATAAAGAACAGCTGCCTTGGTTATTTTTAAATTATTAAAAGCGAATTCAGCCACCATTTTTACTGCCATATCGTCAGCCGGATAAACTCTAAAAATATAATCGCCAGCCGATGTAATAGAAGGAGACGAAGCAGAAGGTGAAAGTAAAAGGGTCCTATTTGATTCGGCTATCGGTGCAACTGCTAGCGTAGCTCCGGACCAACTTGGTCCTATTATAGCATCAACCTTATCAACATTTATTAATTTTTGAGCAGCCGTAACAGCATCATCTGCTTCAAGACGATCATCTTCAAAAATTAATTGAATATTGGAATCATTAAGTTGTTCGAGGGCTAACTCCACAGCATTTTTTTGGCCTTGTCCAATATTTGCTGCACCTCCTGTCAAGGGAAAAATTAAACCAATCTTAATAACCTCCTCTTCTTTTGGTTCTCTGGTCGCTATATACCAAATTCCTCCAATAACTATTATGGCAATAATAACAACTATTATGATTTTAGTTGTTTTACTCATATGGAATAGTTTTTTTATCTCTTATAATTCTCGCCTCAAAAATAGGGGTTTTAATATCTCCATTCTCATCAAATTCTATAACAGGATTAGATTCCCCATTTTTATAAAATGTCTTGCTTAATTCTTCTTTTATCTTTTCTTTATCTGTGCCTACTTTTTCTATAGCTGAAAACAGTATTTTCGCAGCATCATAACCCAAAGGACCGCCAATATTTGTACTCAAGTTTTCAAATCCTTCTAGGTTTTTTATTTTCTCAGCAAATTCCGCCGAAGAAGCCATTTTCGCTATATTATAAATAACTCCTTCTGCATATTCATTTTCTATCACCTCTTCACTTTCTATAGCATCACCGCAAATAATCGGTAAATTAAGACCGGCTTCCTTTGCCTGTCTAAAAAAGGCTAATGCACTGTTTGGATAAATGGGCATATATAAAGCTTCGGCATCAGTATTTTTGATTTTTGCGATTTCTGTTTTTAAATCAACTATATTTTGCAATATCCCAGCCTCGTATACAATTTCTCCACCTAATTCAAGGAAGTTCTTTTTGAAAACATCTGCTATGCCCTGACCCCAATCATTTTTCACATAAACTAATGCTATTTTATTAAGACCCATTTGATTCTTAATAAACTCCGCGCTAAATTTTCCTTGAACAGAATCCGAGGGTGAAACTCTAAATATGTAATCACCATCAGCTAAATTTGGCGCTGACGCAATAGTTATAATAGAGGGGATTTTACCCTGTTTAATTATAGGAACCGCAGAACTTGTGGCACCAGATCCACTTCCTAATAGTATTGCCGTAACATTATCAATGTTAATTAATTTATTAACAGCATTCGCAGCATCAATTGCTTGCATCTTATCGTCTTCTACTATTAGTTTAATCTTTTTACCATTTATTCCTCCTTTGTTATTTATTTCTTCAGTTGCCAACGTGACACCAGCCAAAACACTCTGACCCCATGTTGCGGCTTCTCCAGTTAAACCCGCGGACACACCCACTTTAATTTCACCCTCTTCTTTTGGCTCTCTGGTTGCTATATACCAAATTCCTCCAATGATGATAATGGCGATAATTACACCTATTATAATTTTAGTTGCTTTAGACATATTCTTTATTTAATTAATTTATTCCTCATACGGCACAAATTGGCCGTTTTTGATGGTCTTAATTATAAATTCTCTACCAACTAAATCTCCTTTCTCATCGAAATTAATATTTCCGCTTACTCCCTCATAATTGTTAACTCCTATAAAATAACCTTTGATACAATTAATATCCTCATTACATTCAGTTAAAGCATTTGCTAATATTTTCAGAGCATCATAATAAAAGGCTGCGTAGGCACCGGGGTCTTTTCCATAAACTAAATTGTATCCATTTATAAATTCTTCATTTTTCTCCTCTTTAGCTCTTGTGAAAAGAAGTCCCTCAGCTCCCTCTTTTGCTATTTCTATTATTTGCGGGTCTTCAACAACCTCTGGAGCTAAAATCAACAAATCGATTCCAAGCTCTTTTGTTTGTTTCAAAAAATTTCCACCATCAACAGGATAAGGAACAAGGTAAATAAAATCTGCATCTGAATTTTTAATCTTAGTCGCCTGTGTTCTTACATCTGTTGCTCCTTCTTGGTGTTCTACTTCAATAATTACTTCTCCTCCTAATTCTGTAAATCTCTCTTTAAATACATCTTTTAAACCAACACAATAATCATTCTGGGCATAAGAGATAGCTACTTTTCTTTTCCCTAATATATTGTAAGCATATTCTGCAGCAAATTTTCCTTGATAATCATCTGAAGGGATTGTTCTGAAAAATAAGTCGTAATCCGCTAACCCTGGGTTTGTAACTGACCCACTTAACACGAATATCTTATTATTCTGGGTAATCGGTACAGCAGCTAAAGCAGCTCCGCTACAAAAAGGACCTAAAATTATATTGACTTTATCAATATTAATTAATTTATTAACAGTTGTAACTACTTGTTTTGGATCACACTGATCATCTTCATAGATAATTTCTATTTTCTTTCCGTCAATACCAACTTCATTGATTTCTTTAACAGCTAAATCTATTGTATTTTTAGCATCCACTCCATAATTAGACAAATCTCCTGTTAAAGGTAAAGTTGCCCCGATCTTAATAACTTCTTCTTGCGGTTTCCTGCTTAAACCGTACCAAATTCCTCCTATGATTATTACGGCGACAATAACACCGATTATAATTTTTGTTGATTTTGTCATATTTTTTTAATTGGTTAATTAATTATTCCTCATACGGCATAAACTCCCATTTTTGATTTGTTTCATTCTTAAACTCTCGACTATCTTTAATAATTTATTACTTTCCCATCTTTCACTTGTTTTAATATGTGACCTGCTACTGGGTCTCCATTCTCATCCATTGTCAATACTCCACCTACCCCTTTCCTATGTTCGATAGCATAAAGATAGTCACGAACCTTATTTGTATCGATTTCCCCTACTTCTGAAATACTGTATTCAATGGCTTCTTTAAGAATGAATACAGCATCATAAGTTAATGCCATATATTCAGGCAAAGTAGGTTCCTCACCATATTTCTCTCTGTATTTGCTTCCTACCTTTTCTTCAAAGAGTTCTGGATCGGGTAAAGCTACTTTGGCTCCTATTGCTCCTTCAATTATGTCGGGATACTGGTCTAGAATCTTTTGATAATCAATAGCAATGTCAATAACGAGAAGATGTAAATTCATATCCAGCTCACCTATCTGTTTTACTACAATTTCTGCTTTTGGAAGAGTTTGAACACTCACAAGCAGAGCATCACCCTTGGCTTGTTTTAGTTTGGTTAACTGAGTTCTCACATCCGTGGTATCGGTGGTAAAGGTTTCTGTTGTTACTTCGCCACCCAAAGCTGTAAAACTTTCCTCAAAAGCTTCCCGGAACCCTAAAGCATAATCTGTAATTTCTTGAATGACAACTATTTTCTTATAACCCAAATCCCAGGCGGCCTCAGCTAGAATTTTACCTTGAGTAAGATCTGATGGGGAATTCCTGAAGATGAAATCACCAGCTTCGGTTATTTGGGGCCCCGTAGCCGAAGAAGAAAACATTATGACCTTGTTTGCTTCAACAATAGATGCAGCGCCTAATGTCTCACCACTACAAACCCCTCCTAAGATAATCTTTACCTTATCCACATTTATAAGTTTTGAAGCTGCCGTAGCAGCATCTTTTCCATTACACTTCCCATCCTCCCAGATTATTTCTAGGCTTTTTCCGTTGATACCTCCTCTTTCATTAATTTCAGCAACTGCCAGTTCTGCAGCTCTTTGAAGAGGAACTCCATAAACTACAGCATCGCCAGTTAAAGGAAAAATTGCTCCGATCTTAATGACTTCTTCTGTTGGCTTTCTGCTTACTCCATACCAAATTCCTCCAATGATGATTACAACGATAATAACGCCTATTATAATTTTATTTGATTTTGTCATATTTTTTATTTAATTAATTTATTATTAACCTTTATCTATATTCTACTAATGTGAGAAAAAAAGCAAGAGGGTTTTGGAAAAACTATTCTCCTAGATATGCTTCCAGAACTTCGGGATTATTTTTTATTTCATCGGGCTTGCCTTGAGCAATGACTTTACCTTTCTCCATCACAATAACTTCATCTGCAATTCCAAGAGTAAAACCCATATCATGTTCAATAAGTAAAATAGTTTCTCCTTGTTGTTTTAACTTTAATAAAACTTTTGCTATTTCTTCTCTCAATTTTGGAGTAACGCCAGCTACTGGTTCGTCTAACATTAAAAACTTGTGAGGATTTAAAATAGTTCTTAATAATTCAATTAATCTTTTCTGACCATAGCTTAAATCTCTTGTAAGAATATTCTCAAATTTTTCCAAGCCAATTAATTTTAGCATTTCTTTAATCTTTCCTTCTTTTTCTCTTGTAATCTTGTTCAGGCCAAATAAATTCTTCCAGAATTTAGTATCTTCATTATCTAAAGCTAATAATAAGTTTTCTTTAACTGTTAGATTACTAAAAAGCTTTGTTTGTTGAAACAAACGAGAAATGCCTAAATTAGAAATTCTTACTGGTCGTAAATTGGTAATATTTTTATTATCGAAAATAATCTTGCCGGAATCTGGCTTCATAATTCCAGAAGCAAGATTAAAAACAGTTGACTTGCCTGCTCCATTCGGCCCAATCAAAGCTGTAATTGTCTTAGGCCTAACTTCAAACTCACAACCATCAACAGCTTTTACTCCTCCAAAATGTTTTTTTAAGTCTTTTATCCTTAACATATTATTCCAGTTCCACCTTTCCAGAGAATCCCTTAGGTTTGTAAATTAAAATTAGAAGTAAAAGTAAAGCATAAATGATTTGTCTGGCTGGGCCGACAATTGAAGAAGGAAAGCCAATAAACCTCAAGGGTTCTGGCAATAAGACTAAAATTATTGCGGCAATAACTGTTCCTTTTAATGAAGCCAAACCGCCAATAATAACTATACATAAAACAGGAATAAGTTGTAACAAAGTGAATGAAGAAGGATCAATAAAAGTAATGTAATGGGCATACAAGCTGCCAGCAATTCCAGCAAAGAAGGCAGAAATTCCTAAAGCATAACTTTTTATTTTAAATGTGTTCTTTCCTAATACTTTTGTTGCTAATTCGTCATCCCTTACAGCTTCAAGTACTTTGCCAAAAGGTGAAGCAACGATTTTTTTTATTAAAAGATAAGAAATTAAGGCAATAACAAAAGTTAAAAGTAAAAAACTAAAATTATTAGAAAAAGTAAAACCAAGTAAGCTCGGCCTGGGAATTCCCGGTAATCCCAAAGGACCTCTGGTTAAACTTGTCCAATTCAAGGCAACAGCATAAATCACAAAAGAAAAACCTAAAGTAGCTAAAGCAAGATAATCCCCTTTTAATTTATTAGTAGGAATACTAAGCAAAAATCCAAAAAGCATTGCCATTATTCCTGCTGATAAAAAAGCAAACCAAAAAGGAAAACCTGCTAAAGCTAATAAAGCAGAGGTATAAGCACCAACGCAATAAAAAGCAATATGGCCCAAATTCAAAAGCCCAGTAAATCCTACTGCTAATTGCAAAGAAATTGCCAAGATAATATAAATTCCAATTAAAATTAAAAGATGAACAAAATAAGCAGAAATCATAAGTAGATTTATTTACTCACTTCCCTCTTCATATGGTACAAATTCACCATTTTTTACTGTAAATAGCTTGTATTCTTTGGGACAATCCCCAACTTCATTAAATGTTATTGGACCACTTACTCCAGGAAAATCCTTGACTAACATCAAGGCATTTTTAATTTCTTCTGAAGTTCTTGCTCCATTTTTAATAACCTGTCCAAGGATTTTTATAACATCATAAGCATCAGCTGCATATAGATTCATATTTTCGTTATACCTTTCTCTATATGCTTTAAGGGCTGCTTGAACAGCTGGCTCGGCACTATCTTCATAAACAACAGCTCGAGTATAAATAAGGCCCTCGGCTAACGAACCTGCAGTTTCTAAGAAGCTTTCACTGTCTATTCCCTGAGTAGAAAAAAATTGCTGATTTAATCCTAACTCTAGAGCTTGTTTCAAAATCAAAGGTAGTTCTTTATCTCTACTAGAAGCAACAATTAATTCTGGATTAGCTTCTTTTATTTTAAGAAGAGCTGTCCTAAAATCCTTTTCGCCTTTTTCATAAGCTTCAAAAAATACAATCTCACCTCCGCCTTTTTCAAAAACTTCTTTAAATCCTTCGGCCTCTCCTATGCCGGTTGGATTATTTTTATATAAAACAGCTACCTTTTTATATTCGTGATTTAGAGCAAATTCTCCTATGACCTTTCCTTCTTCTACAGCATCTCCCCTGTTTCTAAAAATATAGTCTCCAATTTCAGTAAAACCAGGCGTCAAAGTAAGGCCGAAAAGAACTACTTTCTTTTCTTGGGCAATTGGTGCAATTGCTGATGAAACACCGCTCAGTTGAGTTATCAAAACAGGAACCCTTTCAACGTCAATCAATCTATGAGCAGCAGTAACCCCCTTTGTAGAATCTCCTTCACTATTTTCATAAATAATTTGAATTATTTCCTCGTCTTTATTAACTTCCTCTACAGCCAAATCAATCCCCTTAGCGGTTCTCTCGCCATAACTAATGTATTTCCCTGTTAAGGGTAAAATCACTCCAATCTTAACAACCTCTTCAGATGGCTTCTTGCTAATTTCATACCAAATCCCTCCGATAACAATGATGACAATAATAATTCCAATAGTTATTTTTGTTGTTTTGGTCATAGTTTTTTATTTAATTATTCCTCATACGGCACAAATTCACCATTTTTGACTGTTTTAAGTTGAAGGGGCTTAATTACGTCGCCATTTTCATCAAACGTTGTAATTCCTCCTATCCCTGGATAATCCTTTAGATTATATAAAAAATCTCGTATACAATCTGTATCTTTGTCTCCTCCGCAATACTCCATTGCTTTTACTAAGATTTTTATAGCATCATAACCATTGGCTGCAAAAGGACTACTTTCTTTTCCATACAAAGATTTATATTTGTTTCTATAGGGTTGAATTTGAGGGTCCTCGATATTAAAAGCAGGAGAAGTGACAATGAGTCCTTCCGAAGCTATACCGGCACCAGTTAAAAACTCCTCATTTTCCAAGGTGCCCCCTGAGCCAACAACAAGGCCTTCAAATCCCATTTCTTTTATCTGTTTCATTAAAATCCCGGCGTCTTTACCTGTCGCAGCAGCAATGTAAATAACTTCTGCTTCTTTGTTTTTTGTTTTAGTTATATCAACTTTGAAGTCTATCAAATTTTCATTATACTCTACAGAAAAAACTATATTGCCACCAAGATTCTGGAAGTTCTCCATAAAGGAGTTACCATAAGTAATAGCATTTGCAGACTGAGCAATAAATACTGCTGCCTTACTAACTTCTTCATTAGTCAAGAACTCTGCCATTTTCTTTCCATGCAATCCGGCGGTCTCTCTATTTCTGAAAACATAATCTCCTGCATAAGTAATATCTTCCGAAGCGGCAACCGGAGCAAAAAGGATAACTTTTTTGGCTTCGCTCAACGGAGCTACTGCTAAAACACAACTGGACCTTACTGGACCTACAATGATATTAACTTTATCAACTTCTAGTAGTTTTGTCACAGCATCCACTGCTGATTTTGTCTCGCTTTGAGTATCTTCATAAATCATTTCGATTTTAAAGTCTTTTAATTCTTGATTTACTTCACTGATTGCTAACTCCATCCCATTTTTAATCTCTTCACCATACGAGGCTGTCTTTCCTGTAAAAGAAAGCACAACACCAATCTTGATAGCCTCTTCCTCTGTTGGTTTTCTACTCAATGTATACCAGATTCCTCCGATAATGATAACAGCAATAATAATGCCAATGATGATTTTTGATGTTTTGGTCATGGTTTTTAATATTTAACAACTTCGTTATTTATAATTTGTTTTACTGAAGGAAAAACACCAATCATATCTCCTTTTTCGTTAAAACCATAAGTACCAAGTGCTCCTTGAAAATCTTTCAGATTATATAAATAATCTCGTATTTTATCTGGGTTTACACCAACTTGTTCTATTGCTTGTTTTAAAATATAAATAGCATCGTAGGTAGCTGCAACAGCAAATTCAAAATCAGGTTTTTTATTATATTCGTTCTGGTATTTTGTAAAAAGCTGCGCCTTAATTGGACTATCTTCTACGACTGGGTCAGCAAAAAAAATCATGCCTTGGGCTTCTTCAGCATTTATCACTTCACTACTGCTTCCAAAAAAATTACCATATAAAGCTCCTTTAAAATCTAGCTCTTTTAACTGTTTTAAAATAGCCAGCCCTGTTGCAGGCGAATTAGGATTTACTAGAATAGCTTCTGGGTTTTGAGAAATTAACTTCATTACTTGAGTTCTAACGTCCATAGAATTAGGCTGATATTCCTCTTCAATAATTTGGCCTTCAAAGTATTTCTTAAAAGTATCACGTATACCAACTGGATAATCAGTAAGTTCTGTTATGATTCCAACGCTTTGATAGTTCGTCCCGATAGTTTCTGCCATTACTCTAGCAGTATCTTCATCAGAATATGAATTTCGGAAAATATAATCACCTGCTTCAGATACTGCAGGATTAGTTGGCCACACTGCCATTACTAAAATTTTGTTTTCTTCAGCAATAGGTGCAACTGCTAAAGTTTCAGCAGAACAAACAGGTATTAATATTTTTACCTTATCCAAATTGATAAGCTTTTGTGCTGCTGTAGTTGCTTCCTTACCATCACACTTACCATCTTCGTAAATTACTTCTATTTTTTGTCCCTTTATTCCTCCACCATTATTTATTTCTTCTACTGCAATATCAATAGCATTTTTTTGCTCTATTCCCCATGCAGCCCCAAAACCAGACAGTGGTCCAATAAAACCAATTTTAATAACATCTTCCTCTGCCGGTCTCCTGCTCACCATATACCAAATTCCTCCGATGATGAGAATGATGATGATTACGCCCATTATGATTTTTGTTGTTTTTGTCATAAGTTTTTATCTTTCTATTTCTTCCTAATCCCAAGGATTCCTTGAGGACGGAATAAAAGAAAGATGAATAATATTATAAAAGCAATGGCATCTTTGTAGCCCGATGGCAAAAACCAAATTCCAAAGTTTTCAGAAAAACCCAGAAGAAATGCTCCAAGTATAGCTCCTGGAATATTTCCAATACCTCCAATAATTGCTGCTGTAAAGCCCTTAATTATTAGATGTGTTCCCATCATTGGCTCAAGATTTTGCTCCAAAGCAATCAGAATTCCTCCTACTCCAGCTATTGCTGAACCAATAATAAAAGCCCACATATATATTCTTTCTGAAGAAATGCCAACAATTTCAGCTACATCTTTATTATCAGAAACAGCTCTCATTGCTTTTCCTATTTTTGTTCTTTTCATTAAAAAGAAAAGCAAGACAAATAAAATAAAAGAACTGATAACAATAAAAATCTGCAAAGGAGTAATAATTGCTCCTAAAATTTCAAGCCCTTTAGCTATTTTAATAAAACCAATTGTTTTAACATCTGCTCCAAAGAAAAGCAAGATTAATGACTCAATTAAGATTAAAAGAGCAAAACTAGCAATAAGTAAAATAACATTACTGGCTTTTCTTTTTCTAAGCTGTTTATAAACAAGATTCATTACTAAACCAAAAATAGAAATAAGGATAATTGTTAGAATTACTGCTAACCAGAAATTCATTCCCAATAAAGAAAAAAGAGCGTATAAAATATAGGCTGCAACAGCAATAACAGCTCCATGAGCAAAATGAACAAACTTACAGATTGAATAAATTAAAGAAAAACCAGAAGCAACTAAAGCATATATTGCCCCAGCAATTAATCCATTAATTAAAAGCTGATTAAACATATTATTTTATCTTAATAAAAAATTGCCCTTTTGGCAATCTTTATTTAAGGAGCTAAGCTCCTTGTTTTTGTTTGTGGACCCAGTGGGAGTCGAATGAGTTGCCCCGACTTCGTCGGCCGTAGCCGACTACGACGGGCGGAGGCCGAAGGGCATTCCCTCCCCCGCCAAGGCGGGCTCGGAATTCGGGGAGCGAATTCTCGCCACACATAAGTCAAAATAAAAAATTAGAGCACTTCCAGCACCCTAATTTTTCATTGTGGACTTCGTGAGATTTAGTTGGAACCAAATTATACAGGAATTAGAGGTTTGGCACCAGTTAAAGGCTATTTCCATATTAGAAAATTAACTTCTTCTCAAGCTCTTTATGAAAAAGGCTCCTGACTCTATTTTACTCAATTAAAAAAGGTGCTATTAAAAGCACCCATTTCTTTAAACCTTTTGGAAGGCAGTTGCCTCTTCAGGATCAGGATAATATTCTACAAGTGGCTCTTGACAGCCTTTCTCTTTTGCCTTTCTCTTTGCCTCTGAGGGCTTTTCATCAAATGCTATAATCTCATCGTCTGGAAATCTTCTGACAACGTATTTTCCATAATATTTACTATTATCTTCTTCTTTCATTTCTTTTTCCTTTTCTTAAAAAATCCAAATATTCAATTTAAAAACTACTATCTAAATAATAGCAGTTTCTTAAAAAATAATCAAGTAGAAATGGGGTCAGTAGAAATGGGATCAGGAGCCTTTTTTTATTTGAGATTAAATTTGTGGACTTCGTGAGATTCAGTTGGAACCAGATTATAAGGGAATTACAGCTTTGGCAACAGTTAAAAATTTCTACTTGTATGCAATAAAAACAGTATAATTATCCTCTCCCTCTATTTCAGTTTCCTCTATTTTCTTAAAACCAACCTCTCGTAGCAAATTAACCAATTCACCGTGTCTTAAAAGATAGCTATAATATTCTGATTCATATTTTTCACCATCAACATCTAAAATTGATTTCCAAATTCTTCGTTTATTATCGTAGTCGTGAATAAATTCCCAAATTAAGTTTACCTTCTTTCCATCTATAACTTTTTTTCCAAAATCCTCAATTATAGGATACTTTGACTGGTCATATTCATTTTTGTTAATAATATCAATATACAATAAACCGTTTTTATTGAGAAGATTATAGAATTCTTGAAGTGATTTCTTAATTCTTTCTTTTGTTTCTTTGTTTTGAATTTTATTTTTCCCCCAAGAATCAATATAAATTAAGGAGTTTGCCCGACAAAGAATAGCATCAAATTTCTTTGGGATATTTTTGCTTAATTCTGCCCAATCAGAAATATAATAAGGGATTTGAAGCTGTTCTTCCTTTAATTTTTCCTTAAAAACCTTCAACATTGTCTCGCTTTTGTCTGAATAAGCAATATCCCAACCTAATTTCTTTAGTGCTATACTTGGAAAACCTGTTCCACCTGCACAATCTAAAATTGTCTTTACTTCTTTCTTTTTCAAAAAGGAATTTAAACTTTTTATGTAAGTTTCGTCCCACAAAAATTTAATACAAATGTCCCAAAGTTGCACCAGAGGAATTTTCATAAATATCTTACAAACTTATTGTTTTTATCAACAAGAATGTTTTTACACTCAATTGGCTTATCAGCTAACTCAAAACCCATAATAATTATCTCATCGCCCACCTTAATTAAATGAGATGCAGCACCGTTCATACAGATTATTCCAGAGCCTCTCTCACCGACTATAACATAAGTTTCCAACCTTGCACCATTTGTATTATCAACTACTAAAACTTTTTCACCAGGCAAGAAACCCACCTTTTCTATTAAATTTTCATCAATGGTAATACTGCCGATATAATCTAAATCAGCTTCGGTTACAGTGGCTTTATGAATTTTAGACCTTAAAACCCATCTCATAGTTCTATGTCTTTATTCTATCAAAAAACCGCCTTCTTGGCGATTTTTCATTATCTTAGAAGAATTACAGCTTTGGCAGGAACTGAAAGGTTTTATTGGTTAATCTTATTTTCTGTTATCATATTTTAATTCCAACTCCTTTAATACTTGTTCATATAATTGAACTGGTATTGTTATACCGTCTTTTGGTGGACATTTACAATTAAAAATCCCCGCTCTTAATCTTCTATTTTGGCTTTTTTCCCAAATATCTTTAATAGTTTTATTTCTAACATTCCCCTCTGTTTCTGTAAAACCAGGACAGCCAACGACGTTACCTTTTGCGGTTATGTATAACCCACAAGCGACTTGATTACATGGATGAATTCCTGGCATACAAGAAATACCCTCTTTTTTAATTTGATTGATTGTTTGTATCCCATTTTCTATATTCCAAAAATAAATTTTCATAAATAAATCATACTTCTGTTTTTTTGATAAATCATATTTCTTTAAAAATTCTTTATCAATCTGTTTTCCGCTCACCATAAGGAAGTTTGGGATAAGATACATATTTCTTCTGCGGGCATAAACATAAAGATCAAAAATTTCATCATAGTTTTCTTTAACTATTGGGCCCAATTCAAGAGCTAATCTGGTAGGATTTGTTTTGGTAAAACCAGCATTGACCAAATTTATTAAGGCCTGATTTCTTACTAAAGCATGGCCTTTTATATTGCCAACTAATCTATCCTGTTTTTCTGTGTCAAAAGACTGAAAACTGAGCATAAAGCTAACCTTCAGCTTAAATAATCTTTCACATAATTCTTGTGCAGAATTAATACCATATGTCTTATTGAATTTTATAGCCTCTTCATCACTTCCTAACGCTTGTCCCTTTGTAAACACAGCCACGCCAATATTTCTTTGCGTCATATCCTGCAAAAACTGTAAAAATTTACTGTTTTGTATTGGCTCGCCTGCACCACAAATCTTTATCATTCGTAATCCCATCGGCATAGCTTCATCTATTATCTTAACTATTTCATCGTAGGTTAAATCTCCCGATTGAATATCATCAACTATGTTGCTTTTTCTAAAACAACCAGGGCAATTTAAAGAACAATATCTACCAAAATCAAAATCAAGCATTAGGAGCTTTCCTTTATTTTTTTCTATTTCTTCTTGTGAGAAAAATCCAAAATATGGGAAAGTATTCTGATACTCCTTTGGAAATTTACCAGTAAATACTTCTACTATGTTTGGAATTATTTTAGACATATTATTCTTATTCTTTTATTTTTCCCATTATTGTTCTTCGTATTTTACTTCTTCTGGAAATAGTAATTGAAACGGGTAACCGACATAATTTATTTTTATTTTCCCGTAGCCAACACTTTTAAGAAAATTTATCATTTCTTCTGTAATTTTTTTAGGGTTTGCTTTTTCATCTTTACCAATGTATTCAATCTCTACAAAATCTCCCAGCCCTTTTACTGAATCTACGGCAACTTCGTAATCTTTATATGTCCAAGTTTTCCTTAATTTATCAACTTTCGCAACAGGTTTAAAGTTAAGAACATCTAATATCTTTTTAAGTTGGTCTAAATCTTCTATTTTGGTTTCGTATTCATCGCAATAATGGCTTTTACCGCTTTCGTCATAATGCCAGTTCTTGTAATTTATGAAGTATTTACCGCCTGAATCTCTTAATCTTAACCATTCTTTTGCCGGACGGGCTTCAATAAAATTACGATGAGCAGGAGAAAAATACTCATCTATCTGATGTTTTTCTGATTTAAAATCAGCATTCTTTTCTAAAAACGCTAATAGCGGTTCGCTGTTTTCAATACTAACTTGGATTTCTATTTCAACATCCGTCATACACTTTATTCTACCAAAAAATCGCCTTTTTGGCGATTTTTATTTGTGGACCCAGTGGGACTCGAACCCACGACCTCCTCGATGCCATCGAGGCGCGCTACCAATTGCGCCATGGGCCCAAAAAAATAACCTTGCGCCCTTAATAATAACATAATTATTAAAGAGCGCAAGGTTTATTCATCAGCTAACTCCAAAAGAGTAGTTACAAGTTTTTGAGTAATATTTACTTTGTCTGTCTTTTCAAGTTTTAAGGGTTTGCCAATTTTCACAGTTACTTTTTTCCAAAATCTTGGAAAGGGAAATCTGCTTTTCTGTCCCTTAATCCAAATTGTATTTGGGAAAAATTCCTCAGCCCCGTCAATCCAAACAGGAAGAATTGTGCAATCTGTTTTTAGAATCAAATGAGCAACTCCTGATTGCAATATTCCCAACTTCTTTTTACGCACTTCGCTATGAAGGTGACCTTGCGCCTTAAAGGTTCTTGTTCCCTCAGGAGGAATACTAAGTATCCCGCCTGAATTAAGAACATTCTCCATTTTACGAAGAGCTTGTACTGCTTTTCTTGGATTATCCCTATCAATGAAAATAAAGCTAGGTTTTGCCCAGAACCAAAACCATCTATCAAAATTCTTTCTATCCGGAGTACTTATAGGAAGGAGTTTTATTGGATGGCGCATGTAATCTCTCCAAAACAAAACTGGCACTAGGATTGGTTCAAATAGGGACGGGTGATTGAATACAACAATCAAATTACCTTTATTCCTTGGGAAACGTTCCCGGTTCAGAATCTGAATTACTCCAAAAACCTTGAGGCAACCCATTAAAAATGCAAGGAAGACACCCATCGTATATACTGCCAGAAGAGTTTTTATATCATCCCATATCTTTTCCATTTTCTTTCTCCTTCCTTTAATTTTTAAAGTGCAAATTTATTTTTTATAGCCCGCTGCTATAATACTTATGTATTAACATGCGCTTTTGAATTTGTCAACAGCGACCCCGCCTCGCCCGGGGCGGGGTCGCTTTCAGACCAAGAAAAAAGCCACTATTTTAATTTAGTGGCCTGTCTTTTTGTACTTATCAATCGCTTATTTGGAAAATCTTCCCTGTCTCCGTGTTCCAAAATCTTGCCTAATCCTCCTTTCGTTTGATCCTGAAACGTGCTTCATAATAGCTATAACACCAAGAATCATTAGGATTAGTCCTCCTATTGAGATAGCTAATCCCGCATAACCTAAGATATCATTCATTTTTATTACCCTTTAAAATTAGGTTTTTAAGGTTCAATTTGCTTCAGTTTTTCCATCTTAGCATATATTTTTTATTTTGTCAATAAAAAAGGTCTTGATTAATCAAGACCTTTGAGCGGAAACCGTTTCTCTTCCTAAAGAGACACTGGCATAGATACTTTCGCTTTTACCATGCCGACAGATTGCTGCAGAACGAATACCTTTTCCCCAATCAAGGTTAATCATGGGTCCGCCAAATCTGTGTCGGCATTCTTTTCTGAACTCACTTTCGTCTTCGCAATTACGGAGAAGATTCTTCAACTCTGCCTTTGCCTCTGCTTCGGACAAACGGCTCCACTTTTTTGTACTAAGCCATTTCGCCATGATTTCACTCCTTCATATCTTAGTTTCCTTTATATTTAGATAATGAACTACTCATATCATATACCTATTATTTAGATTTGTCAAGGGTTTAGGTTATTAAAACTGCGCCGACAAACATTAAAATAATCGCAATCAACTTTGTTATAACGGTTGATTTTCCAATTTCTTCTCTCAAAATTTTTGGATAAAAAATACTTAAAACTATTGCAAAAAGCAAAACAAAAAAAGCTTGAACAGAAGCTAAAGTGTTCACTAAAGTGACATATCCAATTGCTGTGGCAATTGTAATAAACAAAACACCTGCTACATTTAACGATTCATTTAAAGAAATAACAGCAACAACTTTTTTACCGTGTTTTTTTACAGTAGATACTAAATCCGGAAAATGAAAATAAAATATCGGGATTAAAGCAAAAATCGTCCCAATTCTTGTGTATGAAAATATTGTCCAGAAATCAGCAAAGCTAAGAAGGTATTTTATTATTACTGCATGTATAGACAATACCAGAGAGGAAAGTATCATAAGCCAAAAAACTTTCCCCAACCTTATTTCTATTAGATTTTTTGAAGAGATAATAATTGCACCAATTATCAAAAGAAATATCCCAAGATATTTTATCGGGCTAAAAACCTCTCCTAAAAATATCGCTGCTAGAATAAGAATAAAGAAAGGAGCTAAATAAAATAATGGGATAACTCTTGATATCTCTTCTATTTTCGCTGCTTTAAAATAAAATACATTGCATAGAATATAAAAAATTCCAGCAATAAAAGCTAGAATAATATTAAAACAAGATAAAGTAGAAAAGCCACGGAACAGATATACAAAAAGGCTTGCAAATAATCCAACAACACCAAGAATCATAATAGGAACAATAGGTTTTCTTACCCATTTTGAAAGAACATATTTATCTACTATATTTACAACCGCCCAAGTTAAACCTGCTAAAATTGAAAAAATTACCCAAAGCATAATTTTAAGTTAAATAATACCGCACATCTTATTTTTCCATTCTATCAAAAAACCGCCTTCTCGGCGATTTTTTTATCGGACTCCGACGACAGGACTCGAAGAGTTTCCCGAAGGCATTCCCTCCCCGCCCTGGGCGGGTCGCAATTCGGGGGCCAGCTTCTCGCCACAGTGAAAAGCTATATAATCAAAAATTTCCACAAGGGATATTTTGATTATATTGTGCCCCCACCAGGACTCGAACCTGGACTAATAGCTTAAAAGGCTACTACTCTACCAATTGAGTTATGGGGGCATATGCCATTGCTTCGCAATGGAATTTCTAATTTCCAATTTCTAATTTCTAAAATATAGGAATAGCTATTACAGGCCTTCTTCTTTTAGTTTTTTCAAAAGTTCTTTTTGTTTTCTGGTTAAACGTTTTGGTGTCTTGACCAGCAACTGAACATACAAGCTTCCTCTGCCGTATCCGGAAAAACGAGGAATCCCTTTACCTGAAATTCTTAAAACCTTGCCTGATTCTGAACCTGCTGGAATTCTAAGTAAGATTTTAGTTCCTTCCAGGATTGGCGCTTCAATTTCGTCTCCTAAAGTTGCCTGGGAAAAGGAAATCTCCTGGGAAATAAGCAAATCGTCTCCCCTTCTTTCAAAAACCGGATGCTTTTTTACAAAAATCCGCGCATACAAATCTCCGGCTTCCCCTCCTTTCCTGCCAGCTTCTCCTTTGCCGGCAATCTTTATTATCTGATTTGAGTCAACTCCAGCTGGAATAACGATTCTAATATCTTCCTGGCTTTTAACTCTTCCCTCTCCCTTGCAAACATTACAAGGATTTTTTGGTTTTTGTCCCTCACCACCGCATTCAGGGCAAACACCCCAACGAGTAAATGAGCCAAAAAAAGTTCTTTTTATCTGTTGAACTTCGCCTGTGCCCCGGCAGGAAAAACATTCATTTAAGGAAGTGCCTGGCTCTGCTCCCTTGCCCTGACAGCGAGAGCAGAAAATCGTCTTGTATAAAGTAATTTCCTTGGCCAGGCCTTTTAAGGTTGCTTCCAGAGGAATTTCTATATCAACTTTAATATCTTTGCCCTTTTTAATATCTTGTTTTTTTGTTTGGCGGCCGCCAAAGAAATCTTCAAATAAATCACCTAAATCAAACTCTATATCAGGTTCGCCTTCTGAACCTTTTCCCCAAGCCCAGGGTCCACCTTGGGCGGAAAAGCCTGGTCCTCCCTCCTCAAACACTTGGCCAAATCTATCATATTGAGTCCTCTTTTCTTTATTTGAAAGAATTTGATAGGCCTCGTTTATCTCTTTGAACTTCTTAGCATCACCGCCTTTATGGGGATGGTGCTTGTGAGCTAATTTGTGAAAAGCTCTTTTAATCTCCTCTGATGTGGCATCTCGGGAGACGCCTAAGATTTTGTAATAATTCTTCATATCTTATTTCAAGATTATATATTTATACCCTAGCGAATCAAGGTTCTGCGAGCGAAGCTCGCAGGTTCTTATTTTTTCTCTTTATATTCGCCTTCTTCAACATCCTTTCCTTTATCTTCTTTCGGTTTTTTTTTCTCTTTTTCTGCTTCTTGAGCTGCCTTGTAAAGCTCAGCTCCTGCTTTCTGAATTGTTTGAGAAAGTTCTTGGGTTTTGCTCTTTATTTCTTCTATATTATCACTATTTTTCACTTTTTCAAGAGCTTTAATTTTCTCTTCAATCTCTTTTTTCAAGCCCTTGTCTATCTTATCTCCCGCATCTCTAAGGGTTTTCTCGCAGGTATAAATTAAATTCTCAGCAAGATTTCTGGCTTCAATTAATTCTCTCTTTTTTTTGTCCTCTTCTCCATGAAGTTCAGCTTCTTTTTTCATTCTTTCAATTTCCTCTTCTGACATACCTATTGAGCCCTCAATCCTAATTGATTGGCTCTTTCCGGTTGCCTTATCTTTAGCCGAAACGTTTAAAATTCCGTTAGCATCAATATCAAAGGTCACCTCAACCTGAGGAACGCCCCGAGGAGCTGGAGGAATACCGTCTAAAATAAATCTTCCCAGGGTTTTGTTATCAGATGACATTGGTCTTTCTCCCTGCAAAACATGGACTTCCACCGAGGTCTGGCTTTCAGCAGCAGTTGAAAAGATTTGGGTTTTATCAATAGGATAGGTGGTGTTTTTGGGAATTAAAATAGTATTTACTCTGCCTAAAGTTTCAATCCCCAAAGAAAGCGGGGTGGCATCCAGCAAAAGAACTTCTTTTGCCTCGCCTCCCATAATTGCTCCCTGAACAGCAGCGCCAATTGCTACCACTTCATCAGGGTTAATTGACTTATTAGCTTCCCTGCCAAAAAGATTTTTAACTGCCTCTTGAATAGCTGGCATTCTTGTCTGGCCACCAACCAAAATTATTTCTTCAATATCTTTTGGCTCAAGTTTCGCATCTGTCAGGGCCTGCTTAACTAATTCAATGGATTTATCAATATAATCTTTGACTAAGTTTTCGAACTGAGCCCGGGTCAATTTCAAATAAAGGTGTTTGGGACCAGAAGCATCTGAAGTAACAAAGGGCAGATTAATTTCGGTTTCCAAAGTTGTTGATAGTTCAATTTTTGCTTTCTCGGCTACTTCTTTAATCCTCTGCAAAGCCAATTGGTCTTTTGATAAATCAATTCCCTGATCTTTTTTATATTCTGTAATTATCCAAGCCATTACTTTCTGATCAAAATCATCTCCGCCAAGATGGGTGTCTCCACCAACGCCGACTACCTCTACGGTATCAGGGTCTTTGCGGATATCCAAAATTGAAACATCAAAAGTTCCTCCGCCAAAGTCATAAACTAAAATTTGCTGGTTTTTCCTCTTGGTTAAACCATAAGCTAAAGCAGCGGCGGTTGGCTCGTTCAAAACCATCTTAACGTTTAAACCAGCGATTTCGCCGGCAACTTTTGTTGCTTTTCTCTGGGAATCGTCAAAATAGGCAGGGCAAGTAACAACAGCATCAGTAATTTTCTCACCTGTTTTTTCCTCAACATCCTGTTTTAATTTCTGCAAAATCATAGCTGAAATTTCAGGTGTTTTGTGCCACTTATCTCCCATTTTTACTTCTACTCCTCCATCATTAGCTTCTTTAAGCTCGTATGGTAAAAGCTTCTTATCTCCCTGAACCTCGGGATCAGAAAAGCGCCTACCGATTAATCTTTTAATAGAGTAAATAGTATTTTGAGGATTGGTAATCTGCTGACGTCTGGCGGTAATACCAACCAATCTTTCGCCATTTTTAGTTAAAGCAACAACCGAAGGAGTAGTTCTTCCTCCCTCTTTGTTCTCAATAATCTTTGGCTCACCGCTTTCCATTATGGCGGTAGCCGAAAAAGTTGTACCAAGGTCAATGCCTAAAATTTTTGCCATATAATTTATTTTATTATTTTGAAATTTTAACCTTTGCGGGTCTAATTATTTTATTATGTAATTTGTATCCTTTTTTAATTTCTTCAATAACTATTCCTGACTTGCCCACCGAAGCTTTAGCGAAGGCGGGCTCCACTTCCTCTACTGCTTCTTGGAAATTTGGGTCAAATTTTTCTCCCAGACACTTTATTTCTTCAACCCCCTGGCTTTTCAAAAAATCTAAAATCTGAGTTTTAATCTTTAAAATTCCTTCTACCCACTGATTACTTTTTAGCTCTTTAGGAAGTTTTTTCTCAGCAAAATAGATATTATCTAAAACCGGCAAGATTTTTAATATCAATTCTTCATTGGCAAATTTCATTAATCCGCTTATTCTCTCTGATTCCTCTTTTTTATAATTCAAGAAGCTTGCCCTTTCTTTTTTCCAGCTGTTTAAATATTCATCTCTTAGTTTCTGGCATTCCGCTAATTGCCGCTCAATTTCATTGAGCGAGCCGCGCCCCTTCGGGGCGGGTTTTTTAATTTCTTTAATTGTATCCTCTTTCTTTTTTTCTTTGTCTTTTCTCATTTATAAAATTGTAACAATTTTTTCACGACCGTGAAAAAGTTGTTATAGGTATAATTTAGAATTTTTCTAACGATTTTATAAACTTATTATTGTAGATTCTCTGCATAATTGCGGCGTTCGGTCAAAGAAGAAAAATTCATTTTTTTCTTTTTCCTTACTTGCAATTATGTTCTTAGTTAATAAATAATTGCTTCGTTCGGTCGAAATGTGAACAAGCTCCCATTTCTTCTTCACTTGCAATTATAGAAAATTGGACCCAAAAGTCAAGAGTGATAACTACTATCTTAGGTTTAATTTATTCTTTAAATTCAAAATATAAGAACCTGCTCGTTTCACTCACAGAACCTTGATTCGTTAAAGTGATAGATATATTCTTGAATTATGTTAAAATGTCTTAATGGTTATTAGCAAAAGAAAGGCAATAATCTCTTTATTGGTTATTTTAGTAATTGCTACTTTTTTTAGATTGTGGCAATTGGATTTAGTCCCGCCAGGACTTTATCCCGATGAAGCACTGAATGGAAATGACGCTCTGGATCTTCTTCAAGAAGGAAAATTTAAATTATTTTATCCAGAAAATAACGGCCGGGAAGGCCTTTTTGTTTGGCTGATTGCTCTTTCTTTCTCAATCTTTGGAGCAAGCGTCTGGGCGATAAAAATCGTTCCGGCAATCTTTGGAATCCTCACTGTTTTGGGAGTATATTTTTTAGCTAAAGAATTATTTCGAAAATGCAACGAGAACTGTTCTCGTTGCATAGGTTTGCTGGCCAGTTTTTTCTTAGCTATTTCTTTCTGGCATATTAATTTCTCCCGGATTGGTTTTCGGGCAATTTTAGTTCCTTTTCTATTAGTTTTTGGATTTTATTTTCTATTTAGGGGACTCCGAACTAAAAAAGCTCTCCAATTTATAGCTTCCGGCATCTTTTTTGGCTTGGGCTTTTATACCTATATCTCCTACCGCTTTGTTGTTTTACTCCTGGCAATAATCCTAATACCTAAGATTTACAAAAAACGGAAACTCCAAAGGAAATACCTTTCCCTTATCTCCCTTTTCTTAATATTTACTTTTCTTGTTGCCTTGCCTATTGGTATTTATTTCCTTCAAAATCCTCAGGATTTCTTTGGTAGAGCAGCCGGGGTTTCTGTCTTTGCTCAAGAAAATCCAATTTACGAAATAGGGAAATCTCTGATTCTACATCTTGGGATGTTTAATTTTTACGGTGATGGCAATTGGCGCCATAACTTTGCCGGCTCTCCTGTTCTTCTCTGGCCCATCGGTATATTCTTCCTAATCGGACTCGTTCTCTCAATCAAAGAATTGATATCTGTTATAAAAAAGAAGGGTTTTAGGTTTTCCGCCGAAGGCGGACCAGCCGGAGGCTGGCACACCTCAGGTTTCCTGATTGCCTGGTTTTTAATTATGCTCTTACCGGGAATTTTAAGCTATGAAGGAATCCCCCATGCTCTCAGAGTTATTGGGGTAATCCCGGTGGCATATATCTTGGCTGGCTTGGGAGCTTGTTGGTTGTTTAGAAAGACAAAATGTTTCTTCAAAACAAAAAACCAAGTTATTGCTTTTTATCTCTGCCTCTCCGTGCTTTTTTTGGCTATCAGCTGCTCTCAATTCAATAAATACTTCTATCAATGGGGCAAAAGACCAGAAACAGAGGGAGCATTTTCCAAAAACTACGTTGAAGTTGGAAATTATTTAAACTCTCTGCCAGATGATATTGAAAAATATGTAATCGTAAACCAAGCGGGGGTGCCTGTGCCCTGGCCTGACGGCATCCCAGTGCCAGCCCAAACCCCAATGTTTATAGAAAAAGCAAAATTCGGCCAAATCCGCTCAATCTATTTATTGCCAGAAAACCTAAATCAGATTAAAATAGATAAAGAAAAAGGGGCAGTAATTGTTCCTCTCCAATACGACGAAGATTTGCTTTTAAAAATTGTTATATTTTTCCCTGGCGGAAAATTCCAAGAAAAAAACGGTAACTGGATATACGAAATATATTAAATTTTAAATATGTCTAATTGCAAAACTAATATCATAGCTTTTTGCCTTTTGGCCTTTATGCTTTTGGTGGCTGTTTTTAGTATTAGAGGTGACTCAGCCACTATGGATGAGGTTGCTCACTTGCCGTCTGGCTATTCTTATTTAACCCAAAAGGATATGCGTTTAAATCCAGAGCACCCGCCCTTAATAAAAGACCTTTCTGCCGTACCTTTGCTTTTCATTAAAGAGATAAATTTCCCCTCGGAAATAAAAGATTGGAAAGAAGACGTTAATGGCCAATGGGGTTTTGGCTATAATTTTCTCTATCAGAGCGGGAATCCGGTTGATAAAATGATTTTCTGGGGAAGAATTCCCATGATTTTAATTCTCATTCTGTTTGGCTATTATGTTTTCCGCTGGGCAAAAGAACTTTTTGGAAACAAAACCGCCCTTTTATCTCTATTTTTCTTTTCTTTCTCCCCTACCTTAATAGCTCACGGCAGATTAGTTACCACTGACGTTGGAGCTGCAGCTGGTGTCTTTATTGCCAGTTATTACTTCCTGAAATTCTTAAAAGATTCTTCAACTAAAAACCTGATTAAAGCTGGTATTGTTTTTGGCTTGGCTGAATTAGCAAAATTCTCTTTAATCTTGCTCTTTCCCTTTTTTGGAATTCTGGTTCTTGTCTGGGCAATAATCAAGTCCGCTACTTTTAGGAATTTTCTAAAAACTTTTTTCCGTTATGTTTTGCTTTTTGTTTTGGTTATAATTGTGGGCTATGTTTTAATCTGGGCTGTTTATCAATATCATACTTGGAATTATCCTCCCGAAAGACAAGTAAGAGATACCGAACACATACTTTCTTCTTTTGGGAGCAGACCTTTGGCAAATTTAGTTGCCTGGATGGCTGACAAACCAATACTGAGACCTGCTGCTCAATACACTCTAGGAGTTTTTATGATCCTCCAGAGGGCAGCTGGCGGTCATACCACCTTTTTCTTGGGTGAAGTATCAGCATCTGGCTGGAAAATTTATTTCCCCTTAGTTTATATAATAAAGCAACCCTTACCTTTCCTTATCTTATTGGTAATTGCTCTCTTATATGTTGCCTGGTTGATTAAAAAACCCTTTTGGCATAAACCTTTAGTCAGAACTCGGCTCTGGATTACTGCTCATTTTCCAGAATTTGCCATGTTAGTTTTTATGGCGATTTATTGGACCACCAGTGTAGGCAGCAATCTTAATATTGGGGTGCGCCATCTTTTACCGGTTTTTCCTTTTGCTATTTTATTGGTAAGCAGAGCCACAGTTCTCTGGCTGAAACCACCTTTCTTGAATCTAAAAAGAATTTTCCTGGCTTTGCTTTTAATTTGGCAGACATTTTCAGTAATCTCTATTTATCCTTATTTTCTTGCCTATTTCAATGAACTGGCTGGCGGGCCAGATAAGGCATATATTTATACTGTTAACTCTAATTTGGACTGGGGCCAGGATTTAAGACGTTTAACAAAATGGGTAGAAGCAAAAGGAATTGATAAAATTTACGTTGATTACTTTGGCGGCGGAGATCCCAAATATTATCTGAAAGAAAAATTTGTCTCCTGGTGGGGTACCAGGAACCCGAATGAACTTCCTAAAGGAAGCTATCTGGCTGTTTCTGCCTCTTTTTTACAAGGAGGACGAGGAGAACCGGTTCCTGGCTTTAACCAAGATTATGGTTATTACCGCTGGCTTGATAAACACGAACCTATAGCCAAAATCGGCTACTCAATCTTTGTTTATTATATAGATTAAGCTGAGATGATGAATCTCAAAAGCGCCGCGAACGCGGCGCTTTTTTATTCCAAACTATTTAATAACTCATTCACTTATTCCCGATAGGTTTCTGGGTAAATATAGATTTTTTCAAATCTTAAATCAATGTATTCAATATTCCCCCTCTTATCGGGGGGAATTCTTTCCTCTAAAAGGATATCAAGCTCAGCCAATTGCCAGTCCAAATCTCCTTTAGGATTAAAATAAACTTGCCAACCCTCTGAAGTTTCAGCATTTAATCTTCTTTCAGAAATTATTAAAAGTTCTTCAAGGGGAATTTTTAAATCATTTAATTTGGAATTAATTTTTAAAATTTGGGTTATATCTTTTTCATCAACAATTCGCTTTCCTAACTCTAAATCTGGCACTAAAGTTAATTTTATTTTTAACATCTGGAAGGGTTCAGAAACTTCCTCAAAAATTACGCCGGTTTTGTCAATATAAAAATAATTTTCGCCTCGGACGAAAACAGCCACTGGTTTTCTTTCTTCAATCTGGGCTGCTAAAACATCGGGGAAATCTCTATCTAAACTTACCCTGGCAATTTGGGGAAATTTTTCTAAAATTATCTTATCTATTTCTTTTAAATCAGCTAAGAGAATATTTTTCAAATTAAAGAAAACTATTCTCTTGTCAACTTTATCAGAAATAATATTCCTAATATCTTCAACCGGAACTTTTATGTTCCCGGAAATTTTAATTTCTTTTACCTGGAAAAAAGAAGAAAAAACAAGAAAATAAAAAGCAGCTCCCAAAATAATAAAAAACAGAAAGCTAAGCCAGAAAAACCGAGAACGGAAAATAGATTTTTTCCTTCTAACCCGATAATGTTTTTTGTATCTATATTTTTTGTGTTTATATCTATATCTTTTCATACAAACAACCAATAACTAATTAATCTGCCCGAAGATTATAACCCTCTCTTTGTTTTTCTCATTTTTTCAAAAATAAAAGTTAACCAATAAACAGCTGAAAGTGGGAAATCCTGGGTTTTAAGATATTCTTTTCTATAACCGCCAAAACCCATCTTAAACAAAGTTAGGCCAGCCCAAGGGTGCCTCGATCCAGAGATTTTAGATTTATCTGTAATTTCTGGCGCTATTCCCCAAAAATTATAAAATTGGCAACCTCGTTTCTTGACCTCCTTTATTGTTTCCCATTGTAAAAGATAGGATACCGGAATTTTATTATATTTTAATAAAGAAGCTCCGTGATGATAAAATCCAATATTCTGCCAGAAAACTACAATAGCTGAAGAAACAACTTTGCCTTTATATCTGCCCAGAAAAATTGAAATTTGACTATCTTTCAGAAAAGAAGAAAATTGATTTTCTAAATATTTTAAAGAAAAAGGAACAAAATGGTGACGTTGGGCAGTTTCCTGATAAATCTTATCAAATAATTCTAAATCTTTAACATCTTGGCTTTGGCTAATCTTAATATCATTATTTTTTTGGGCCTGGCGGATTAAATAACGGGTGGTCTTGCGCATTCCCATTAAGAGTTTTTCTTCAGGGGTTCTTACATCTAATTCCAAGGTTGCTTCGGGATGCATATGGATTGGCGCTTTTCTAAAACCAGTATTTTCAAAAATTTTGATATTTTCTTCATTTCTCTCCCAAATCGGCGCTATCCTAATAAAACTAGCTTTTTCTGTCTTAGCAATCTTTTTCAGCTCTCTTAACAATACTTCCAATACCTTTTGTTTAGAAATTAGAAAGCAACTCTCCGAGGAGTTTCTCGCTTCGCTCGATCCAGGGGAATTAGAAATTATATTTGGCCCGTGAGGGACAAATAGGAACGTTCCCCTCCTTGCTTTAATTTTAATTACTAAAGCGCAAGCAATTAATTGTTCTGTGTCATAGATGCCAAGACGCCAAATCCTCTCCCCTTCTCTTTTTTGAAACTCTCCCCAATTCCAAGAATCTAAAAAGGTTTTCTCCTGGCATTCTAATAAAAAATTTTCCCAAATTCCTTTATTGTTTATTTCTCTTATTCTTAGATTCATAGTAAATATTATTGCTCAGATTGAATAGGTTGAACGGGCTCAAGGGCCTCTTTGGTGTAAAAATTCCAGGAATTCCAGAGCATAAAGCCACTAAAGTCCTCTCCGGCAGCATCATAGACAGCTCTAATCTCAGACCTTATCATTGCAGTATCGTAGACAGCTCCCAAATTAAAATCCTGAAGCCAGGGACGCAGTTGAGCGTTTGTATCTTTTGACTGTTTGTAGATCGCTAATTTCCTTAAAGCGCTTTCCATTGAATGTTTTACCACCTCATAAGGATATTCAGCTGGATTTTGAAAGCCAATAAATCCATCTGCGTAATGAGACGGGTAAATCATTGGACAGACATAATCAGAATATTCAAAAGCATCTTCAATTATTTGGCCGACTCCTAAATCATCGGAGCTAACAGTGGAAAGACCAAAAAGGTCAATTGATATTTTCGCCTCAGGGATTTCTTCGCGGAGATGCTTAAAAAATTCTCTAATAATCGTGTGTCTGGGAATTTTCCCGTCCCAAAAAGGAAAACTCATATCCTGTAAATTACCGTCTGAAGGAAAACGGACGTAATCAAAATTTAATTCGTCAAAGCCCCGATTAATGGCATCTTTGGCAATTGCAATATTATAATCCCAAGATTCTGTGACGGCAGGATCAATCCAGGCCAAACCCGACTTATCAAGCCAGAGAGAAGAAACAGAAAGCAGAGATGAATCCGGGGTTGCTAAGGCCTCTAATTTTTCTCTACTATGAACTGCCAAATCCGGTCTGACATGAGCCAAGACCGGGTCTTGGAAAACAGTGATTCTGGCAATTACATAAATTCCTTGTTCGTGAAGTTTTTCAATAAGGGAACCAATATTAACAATTCTTATTTGCTCAGCGCCATATTTCTCAACTTCGGGTATATCTGTGTTATAAGCTACGTAGCCAGAAAAATCCTTAATATCAATTACTACTGCATTGATTTCAGTAGTTTTGGCAATATCAATTAGATAGTCAATCTTCTCCTCTTTACTGACTGACCAGCTGGTTAAATAAACGGCTTTTATTATATCTGGCGGTTGATAAGGCTGTTTTTGGGGTTTAATAGTAATATCGGAATTTATATCAAGGGCATTCTCAGAATTTGAAAGAGGAAGCTTTTCCTCAACAAGAGTAGCTTCTAATTCAGGAGACCTTAATTTCAAAACAAATCTTTGATAAAAAATAAAGAATGTGCCTATTCCCACTATCAGCAAAGCCAAAAAAACTACAATGAAACACTTAGCAAGTTTCATATTGATTTCAAAAAATTTATGATTTTTTGGGCTTGTTTTAAAGAAATGTTTATATGAGTGGGTAAATTTAAAGTTTGTTTGGCTAATTTTTCAGCTTTGGGACACATCCCTATTTCATATTTTAGCTTTCTTAATTTGGTATCGCCAGGGGCAATTGGGGTTGTATACCAATCCCCTATTAAAATATTTTTCTGCCAGGCCTTTTTAATTATTTGATGAGCTTTGGGGTGTTTTACTGTAAATCTTAAAAATCCATGTTCTCTATCGTTGGGTACCTTAGGAAGCTCAAACGATGAATCTCTTAAATTCTCAAAGTAGAAATCAGCAATTTCTTTCCGGTGTTTATTAAATCTTTCTAATTTTTTGAACTGATTTTGAGCAAGAAGAGCCAGAGCATTGGGCATTCTTTTCGGGAAATAGGAAGGTTTTCTACCTCGTTTTTCTTTCCAATGAACTGCTTTTGATAAAATCCGAAGCCATTGGAACAAAATTAAAATAATCTTCCCTGCCAGAATTTTATAAGTTGGTAAAATCAAAAAGTTCATCAAAACAGGATGTAAAAGCTGCTGAAAAATCCAACAGCAAGAGGGGTATTTAATTTCCTTTTGGAACTTCTTGATTTTCTCAGCTAAATTATTGTCATCAGTTACTACCATGCCTCCGTAAACTGAAGAAATTACTTTATCCCTGGAAAAACTGAAAAACGCTAGCTTGCCAAAAGTTCCCGCCTTCGCCCTTCGGGCTTCGGCGGGCAGGCCCACTTTTTTTGCTTGCGGCAAACCCACAGAACCATATTCGGCTCCAAGAGCATGGGCGCAATCTTCAATTAAAATTAAATTATTCTTTCTGGCAATTTCTAAAATTCTGTCCATTTCAGCAGGCAAACCAAAAGTATGCTGAACCATCACTACTTTCGGCTTCTTGCCCTGAGCCTGTCGAAGGGTTCTCTTTAAATCTTCAACATCAATATTGAAATCATTTTCATTACAATCTACATAAACTGGCTCAAATCCACTCCAAATAATTGGGTTTACCGCGGCATTACAGGTAAATGCCTGAAGTAAAACCTGGCTTTCTGATTCTAAATCAAGAGCTTTTAAAATAGCCATCAAAGCCGACCTGCCGCTATTAAAAGAAAAAGCATATTTCACTCCTAAATATTCTTTGAATTGGTTTTCTAATTCTTCAGTTGCGCTGCCTTCTTTCCAAAATTGCCAGCCTCCGGCTGGTCCGCCTATGGCGGAAAAAACCAATTTCAAAGCCAACCAGATATCATCTTTTTCAGTATTGGGCGACAACGATATGGAAATTGGTTTAAATACTTGACACATTTTTAATAATATGATAGATATAATAAATAACGAGGTTAAAAACCAGCTCATTCACAATTTAATATAAGGAGATAACGAATGGAGATCAGAAAAAAGATTAAAGAATTCTTGTCAATTCCAGCTATGCTTTTGTTTGCACTTTTAATATTTGTCTGGCAAATAATCGTAGTAGGTAGTGGGGCTTTTGCTCTTCTTGCTGTAGTTTTATTTCTTACAAGTGATTTAAATTGCTGGCAATTTTTATTATATATTGTTGGCATTAGTGTGGCTGTGTTGCTGTATTTATTTTTTAAATTAAGGTTTAAAGGCGCCGAGTCATAGTTCGGCGCTTTTTTATTCCAATGAATTCAATAGTCCAAACATTCCCTTTGGCACTCTCCCCTCTAAAAGCACCACGTCCCCCAACCCAAAAAATTCCCTCACCTTTTCAATATTTTTTTTTGGTCTTTTAAGAAACAAAATGTTTTCCTCTTTCATCCCATTTTCAACAGCTCCTTCTTTTATGTCTTTAAAGCGCTCTTTTGTGGTAATGATTGCCAAATCGCAAACTTCAGCAATCTTTCTGCCAATTTTTTTATGAACTTCTTTTGATGCCTTTCCCAGCTCAATCAAACAAGGCATAACAATCACTTTTTTGCCAGAATAAATTTTCAAGTAATCCAAATCGGCAATTACTCCTTTTGGATTTGCCGAAAAAGAAGCGTCAAGAACAATGAGACCATCTTTTCTCAAAAATTTCATTGCTCCTTGCCTTGGCCTAATTCTCAAGCAAGCTCGGGAAATCTCCTCCAAGTTCATTCCTAACCCTTTGGCGCAACAAGCAGCTAATAAAATATTTTCTACATTCTGCCCTCCTAATAAGTTTACTTTAAAATTAGCTGAATTACCATCTTCAGAAACTGCTCTAAAAAGAACAGATTCTTTTTCTACTTTAATATCCTCTGCCCAAATATTAGCTTGTAACACATTTTCAGCGATCGCTGAAAATGTGTTACATAGTTTTTTGGAAAAAGCTTCGGTCTTTTTATAAAGTTCCAGACAATATTTATTATTGCCATTAAAAATAGCTATGCCATCTGGAGGCAAACTTTCAATTAGTTCATACTTTGTTTTAACAATATTCTCCTGAGAACCAAAAAGAGCTAAGTGCTGTTCATTTATACCGGTTAAAATGCCGATTTTCGGCTTTACAATATCAGCTAAAAGCTTTATCCCTCCTAAACCATAAGCACCCATTTCAACAATAAAAATCTCATGTTCGGGTTTTAGCTCACTCAAAATACATTGAGAAATTCCAATTTCTGAATTTTGATGGGCTTTAGTTTTCAAAACTTTAAACTTTTCAGAAAGAATAGCAGCTAAAAATTCTTTGGTTGAGGTTTTGCCATAGCTTCCCGTAATACCAATTACTAAAAGATTTCCAAATTGTTCTCTCTTCTTCTTGGCTTTTTTAATGATTTGATTTCTTAAAAAAACTGTTGGGAACTGAAAAATGAGAACAATTATAGAAATAATTAATGGGGCTAAAATATCAACAATTAGCAGCCAAAAAGGAAACCAAAAAATAGTTCCTATTTCTACTGAAAGATTTAAAAGGAAAACAACCTCTAAAAAAATAACAACAGAGATTAATACTGTTGTTTTTTTGGTTAAGACGGGTTTCTTTAATCTCTTTCTGGAAATATCTAAAAGGACTTTAAAGGATTCAGCTAAATACAAGATAAAAAGAAGATAAGAAAATGTGGCAGGGTGAAACAAAAAAATAAAAATTGAAAGAACTTTTACAAAATTTAATTTACTTAAAATAAGCTGTTTTCCTTTTTCGGTTCTAAAATGGTCTAAAAAGCGCTTAATTTGATATTCTTTTAACTGCCAGAGATAAAGATAAAATAAAGTAATTTTAGCTGTCCGAGCAAACCATAAAATACTTAATAAAAAAAACATATTTAGGGTCTAAGAAATTTAATTATTGTTTCTGATAATTTTTCTGGAGCCTCCGAATGAGGGTTATGGCCAATACTAGGAATAATTTCTAAATGTGAATTTTTTATTTTCTGATTAATTAAGCGGGCTTCTTTTATTTGTTTAATCTTATCTTCTTCGCCCCAGATGATTATTGTCGGAACCTGAACCTGGGGTAGAATTTTTGAAAGGTCTTCTTTAATAATCTTTAAATAAATATCTTTCATCACGCCTTCCGTATAAGGATAATCACTTTTGCCAACAATAAATTTATAAAAAGCTTTTCTAAAAAAAGAATAAAACGGTAGAAAAGAAAAAATTTTAAAAATTTTAGCAATGATATAAAATAATCTTTTTCTGAATGCTTTTCTTCTAAAGCAGGCGGCGTCAACCAGAAACAATTTTTCTATTTTTTCTGGAAATTCTAAACTACATTTAACTGCCAAAGCTCCTCCAAAAGAATGTCCTAAAAGATAAAATTTCTCTAAATTAAGAGAATTAACAAACTCTTTAATAAATTGACAATAATCTGCCAAACCCCAAGATTGAGGAGGTTCTTGGCTGTTTCCAAAACCCGGCAAATCAGGAATAATTACTTTCAATCCTTTTTCAATTAAAAACTCCCCTACCCTCTGCCAATTTTCACTCTTTGACCCCCAGCCATGCAAAATTAGGAGAGGTCTGCCCTCTCCTAAAGTTTTGTAATTAATTTTTAACCCCTTTATTGTCATTTATTTTATGACCTTAAATCCTACATATTTTTGAAGAACCTCCGGAACTTTAATACTTCCATCCTTTTGCTGATAGTTTTCAATGATAGTAATCAAAATCCTGCCAGTAGCAAAAGCAGTGCCATTTAGGGTATGAACAAAACCCAGTTTACCAGTTTTATCCCGATACCTGATGTTTAACCTTCTGGCTTGAAAATCAGTGCAATTGGAGGTGGAATGGGTTTCCCGATAACGCCCCTCAGAAGGAATCCAGGCTTCTATGTCATACTTGGCAGCAGCTGGATTTCCAAGATCTGCAGTACACATTTGGACTACCTGATAAGGAATTTTTAAAAGCTTCATCAGTTTTTCCTCTAAAGACAGAATAAATTGATGTTCTTTTCTTGATTTCTCTGGCTGGCAAAAACTAAACATCTCCACTTTATAAAACTGATGAACCCGGAAAATTCCTTTGGTGTCTTTTCCATAAGAGCCGGCTTCCCGGCGGAAACAATAGGAAAAACCAAGATATCTTTTTGGAAGGTATTTTTCTTCAAAAGTTTCATCTGAATGCATCGCCCCAATTGGTTGTTCAGCAGTGCCTGCTAAAAATAAATCGTCTTTGGGAAGATAATACGCTTCTTCTACATCGGCCTGTTCTAAATATCCCATCCCTTTTATCTTTTCTGATTTCATCATTATTGGCGGATCTATCGGCGAAAATCCTTGTTTAATCAAAACATCTAAAGCTAAATTCTCTAAAGCTAATTCAAGTAAAACTGCTTGGTTTTTTAGATATCCAAAACGGGTTCCTGAAACTTTGGCTGCTCTTTTTACATCAATCAAATCAAGTTTCTCGGCAATTTCTAAATAATCTTTCGGCTTGAAATTGAATTTTGTTTTCTTCCCCACTTTCCGTACCACAACATTATCCTTTTCGTCTTTGCCCACTGGAACATCATCTAAAGGTATATTAGGAATTTGATACATTAACTGCTCAAATTTCTTCTCAAGTTCTTTAAATTCTTTTCCTAATTTATCTCCTTTTTTATCAATTTTCTGCATTTCTCTAATAATTTTTTGTTTTCCTTTCTTATCTTTCGTTCCTGTAATCTTCCTGCTGGCTTTATTCTTTTCAGCTCTTATTTCTTCTATTTTTTGCAGTTTTTCTCTTTTTTCTTTGTCAATTTTTAAAAGCTTATCAACATCAACTTTAACCTGCTTTTTCTTACAGGCCTCTTTTACCTTATTTGGATTTTCTCTTATGAGTTTAATATCTAACATAAAATATTCTTATTTTAAAAAATCAAAAGCAGTTAGTGCGTAAATTTTTGTAACATCAATCACGCTTTTAATTTCTACATATTCATTTTTATCGTGCATTCCTTCTCCATCACAGCCAAAATTTACTGCCGGAATTCCTCTTTCAATAAACATCCACATATCGCTCCAGGGCCCAGAACCTTCAGTAATTGGTTCTTTCTTTAATATTTTCTTAGTATTATTTTTTAAAGTTTGAACAATTAGTTCTGTTGGCTTAGTAAAAACTGCTGGAACATAAACTATTGTAGTTAATTTATATTTTACTCCTAATTTATGAAGTATTCCTTTAATTCCCTTTTCCATATATTCCCTTTTAATGCCCGGTAAAATCCTTGTATCACCGAAAGCAACACAAGAATCAGGAACGATATTTATTGATTTCCCTCCTTTAATTAAAGTTGGAAATGTCAAAACATTTTTTCTCCCAGGAAAAATAGAATGTTTTTTTACTGGAAATTTAAAATCTTGAAGGGTATTGATAACTCTTTCCATTTCTAATATTGCATTTAACCCCGCTTCTTTCTGTTCCCATTCTCTCGAACCAGTGTGAATTGCATCACCCATAACCTCGACCTTAAACCTGTAACCCCCTTTATTTCCAATCGTTATTTTCCTTGTTCCCGGTTCACCAACTATAGCTGCATTTCCTGTATAACCTTTTTCTAAAAGATATCTTGTCCCAAAATGGGAGGCGGCCATTGGTTCTTCATCAATAACAAATTGCAAACAGATGCTTCCTTTTAATTCTTTCTGAAATTTTAGAAGTGCCTTTGCCATATAGATATAGCAACACAGGGCAGATTTCATATCGAGACTACCAGCACCAAAAAGTTTTCCCTCTTTAATAAATCCTAAAAAGGGATTAAAATCGTAACCCTGAGATGGAGGAACAGTATCCATATGTCCATTAAAAATAAGGGTCTTTTTTCCTTTACCAAGTTTACAAACCACATTAGGCCTTGAAGGAGAAATGCTTTCAAATTTTGGAGAAAGACCAATTTTCTTAAGCTTATCAAAAATTAATTCTGCAATTTCAAGTTCAATGGGATCATAGGGACTCGATTTTGTCGGATCATCCATGCTCAAATTTACAGATTTCGTCTGAACTAATTTCTGTAAAAAATCGATCTGTTCTTTTTTTGATTTTTCAATTTCTTCTATAATTTTTTGTTTAGTATCTATCATGGTTTTATTTTGGTTTCATTGTTGGGAACAAAATAACTTCTCGTAGCGAGTGTGAATCTGTCAAAAGGGCCGTGAGTCGGTCAATTCCCATACCAAAGCCAGCAGCTGGCGGCATAGCATACTCTAATGCCTCTATATAATCTTTATCCATTCTTTGGGCTTCTTCAAAACCTTGCTTGAAAATCTTTTCCTGCTCCTGAAATCTTCTTTTCTGCTCAATTGGGTTATTAAGTTCGGAGAAAGCATTGATTAATTCAATATCAGCTACCACCAGCTGGAAATTAGCGGTTTTTTGGGGATTTTTCTGAAGCGACTTTGCCAAAGGAAAAGCGCCTAAAGGATGGTGAATTACAAAAGTAGGCCTCCAGATTTTAGAACGGCAGACCTTCTTGTAAATAGCATCAGCAATCTCTGATTTGCCCCCTTTTGGTTCAACTCCCAAACTCTTAGCTTTTTTTTTAAGGGTTTCTAAATGAATTTCATCTAAATCAATTTTGGCATATTTCTTTAAAAGCTGGTTAAATTCAATTCTTGGCCAAGGCGGTTTAAAATCTATTTCCTTGCCTTGGTATTTGATTTTCAAACTACTAAATAAATTCTTCAGGAGTGAAAAAAATATTTTTTCAGTAAATTTCATCAAATCTTTGTAATCAGCATAAGCCCAGTAAAACTCCAGCATAGTAAAATCTGGATTATGAGCTTTATCTAAACCTTCATTCCGGAAACATTTTCCAATTTCATATACTTTTTCAAATCCGCCGATTAAAAGTCGTTTTAAATAAAGCTCAGGAGAAATCCTTAGATATAAATCAATGTCTAAGGCGTTTAAATGGGTTTTAAAGGGCCTGGCTTTGGCTCCGCCATAAATTGGCTGTAAAATCGGTGTCTCTACTTCTAAAAATCCTTCTTTTTCTAAAAATTCCCTGAGTTCTCTAATAATTTGAGAGCGCAATTCAAACTTCTTTTTGACTTCTGGATTGAAAATCAGGTCTAAATATCTCTTGCGATATCTTTCTTCGACATCCTTTAAGCCATGCCACTTTTCTGGCAAGGGCAAGAGAGATTTAGCTAAAATCTTATAATCAGCAACTTCAAGTGTTTTTTCACCTTTTTTAGTTTTGAATAAAGTTCCTCTGATTTCAATAAAGTCACCTATATCAAAATTATCTAAGAAAAATTGATAATTTTTTTCGCCCAACCTGTCTTTTTTAAAGGCGATTTGGATTCTGCCAAAACCATCTTCAATATGGCAAAAAACAAGACCGCCATGCTCTCTTAAAGAAATAATCCTGCCTGCTAAAACTATTTCTTTCTTAGAACGAGAAAGTTTGCCAAAATCATCAAGAGCTTCAGCGCAACTATGAGTTCTTTTTGTTTGACCCGGATAAGCTAAAAGCCCGGCTGATTCAATAGCTTTTAGCTTCTTCAACCTGGTTTTCCTAATTTCATCAATGGTTGCCATTTTTATAATTGCGAGTGAGGAAAAAGAAGAAAAATTTATTTTTCTTTTTTGACCGAACGAAGCAATTATGTAGATAGTTTGCTATCTTCATTTTAACCTATTTTACACTTGAGGTCAAAGCAAAACGGCTCGCCTTTCGGCGAGCCGTTTAAAAAAGACTATCTGTTTTATCTGAAATCTAAAATTCTACTCCCCTATTAATTCCTTTATTCTTTTTATAAGATTTGAAATTGTATCAGAAAAAGAAGTCAACTGTTTTTCTATGTTTTTTAATCCTAGTACCTGCTCAACAATACTGAAATAATCATCAGATAAATCAGAATAACATTTTGTAGTTCCGCAAATTTCAACTTTAATCTTGTAATTACTACCTATGTTGAAATTAGAAGGAATTGTCCAGGAATACAACCCAACATTAGCTGCGAGATTATAAACAATATCATACTCAACTAAATTAGCACTGTTAGTATAATCTACTATCGCAACTCTAATTTTATCGGTTGAAGTATATCCACTTGATTCCCATACGATATTATAGGTTTTCCCTAATTCCCACTCTTCTCTTCCGCTGGGAGAAAGAATATTAATTGATTTTTCTGCTGTTGCTGAAACAATACTGAAGTTATTATCACTTAAATCGTATTTTCCCGGACCGCCTCCAGCAATATAAATTACAATTTTGTAAACATTCCCTGCTCCAAAGGTCTCAAATCCTAAATCAGAAGGATCAGCAGGAATAGTCCAAGTATAATTTCCTGTATTTGTGGTATTAACAATTGTAGCTTCTCCTGCAGCTAAGTTAGGATCGTACCTTGTATCTCTTAAA